>PVML01016927.1_pt1 | contig 274744 bp, 255 predicted proteins | sample 1853371 | NCBI WGS metagenome assembly PVML01 (sample SAMN08533508, study PRJNA380276) | Human gut metagenome, whole genome shotgun sequencing project. | isolation source: participant 1, chromium library | host: Homo sapiens | collected 2017
GAGGCTATTCGTGGCTGATAAACAATTTCTTGAAAACACAGATCGGAATAATGCAGAAAAACGGAGCTATTCCGTTTCAGAGGCTGCTGAGATCCTGGGCGTCAGCAAACGCTCCATTTATAACCTGTGCGCCAGCGGAGCATTCAAATCTGTACGCATAGGGACTAAATTGAGGATTTCCAGAAAGTCCTTTGACGAATGGCTTGATGGTTCCGATTGATTTGGAAGGGAGCCTACAACTATGGCATCAATACAGAAACGCGGTAAGAAATATGCTGTTGTCTACACCTATGATGACTCAAAAGGTGAGAAGAAACAGAAGTGGGAAACTTTTATAACCAAAAAAGAGGCGTTGAAGCGGAAAGCCGCGGTGGAAAATGAGATCAATAACGGCACTTTTATTCCGCCCAGTGAACTGACCGTAAAAGATTTTCTGCGAGACTTCGTAGAACTATATGGAACCAAAAGATGGGGACTGTCTGTTTATGCTTCTAATAATGGCTTAATCAGCAATTACATTAACCCGTTGATTGGGGACGAAATTGTGCAGGACATCAATCGCAGGTCAGTGGACCAATTCATCCAGAAGCTGCAGAAAACGCCTCCAATCGAAACTCCATACAGACATGCACGGACAGACTTTGTTACGCCATGCACCATTGAAAAGATTATTAAGCTGATGCGCTGTGCATTTCATCAGGCTGTCCGCTGGGACATTATTGGTAAAAATCCGTTCGAGGATGCAATCTTGCCCAAGCGGGAGAAAAAGGTCAGAGCCATCTGGACTGCCGATATTATTCGAGATGCTCTCAACCACTGCTCGGATGGAAAGCTGTATGTCGCAATCAACCTGGCCTTTGCCTGCTCCATGCGGATGGGCGAAATCACCGGCCTTACATGGGACTGTGTTCATATATCAGATGAAGAAATCGCTCGGGATGATGCCTTCGTCTGGATTGAAAAAGAGCTGGCCCGTGTTGACCAGAAGGCTATCAACGCAGTTGGCGAAAAGGACATCCTCTTTGTATTCCCGCGCTTGATGGGCGGGAAGTCTTCTACGCGGCTCGTTTTGAAAAAGCCTAAAACAGAAAGCAGCATTCGTAAGGTTTGGATTCCGCGAACTCTTGCCTTTATCTTGCGGGAATGGAAAGAGAAGCAGGACAAGCTCAAGGAGTTTATGGGCGATGACTATATCGACTACAATCTGGTTTTGGCGCAGGAAACGGGCCGCCCCTGTGAAGATCGGATTATTGGAAATCAGTTTGAACGATTGAAAAAATCCGCTGGTCTTCCAAATGTTGTTTTTCATTCTCTCCGTCACTCCAGCACAACTTATAAGCTGAAAATCAATAAGGGAGATGTTAAGGCAACGCAGGGTGATACCGGTCATGCACAAAGCGACATGGTTACCCAGGTTTACGCACACATCTTGGATGAGGATCGGAAGGTCAACGCCCAGAAATTCGAAATGGCCTTTTATGCGAACGCGGATTTGCGTGGCGTTGAGCAAAGGCTTCGCGCAGAAAGCGCCGCTGCTGAACCTGACTCTGAAATTCTGCTGAAGCAGTTGGAGGCTAAACCCGAACTCATGGATGCCTTCACGAAAAAGTTTGTTGAGCAGTATGGAGAACAGATTATGAACCAGTTAGCAAAAAAACTGATTGGTGCATAAATACACAGGAAGGCATGAGACGACACAAAACGCTGCGGCAGTGCTCATTAGCAAAATGAGCAATTTTTTCAAGTTTGGCATAAAAATCGTTCGAGTCCTGTGCCGGAAATTTGAGCAGATGGGAGTAAGAAGTCTCCACTCTAACCAATGATAAAAAGGAAATCTGTTCTAATCCTCGTAGCGAAAAAAGATAAGGAAAATGCCGCAACCTCTTGCGGTTACGGCATTTATGGCGTCCCCGGGCAGATTTGAACTGCCGGCCCCACGCTTAGGAGGCGTGTGCTCTATCCAACTGAGCTACGGAGACATATTCGATTTTTCATGGTCAAGGATGGAGCGATCCGCCTCCCAGGACTTTGATGACCTGATTATTAGGAGGCTCGCGCTCTATCCAACTGAGCTACAGACGCATATAAAATTGTACGAGTGAGATTGAACCTGGAACTACCCACCTGTGTCCCCTAAGGGGGGCGTTCTATTCCCCACTTAGGAGGCGACCGCTCTATCCAACTGAGCTACGGGGGCTTATACAGAAAATATTCAATTTTACAGGGCTCCAGGATTCGAACGATTCGATTTTTAGGAGGGGTGCGCTCTATCCTATTGAGCTACTGGCGCAGAGATGCAGAGCGGCTTGCCGCTCTGTCCTTTTATTTTATCCTCTTCCCTTCACTCTGTCAACGAAAACCTGTCCGTTCCGCATCCATCTGCCCGATGTTGACAGACAGAAGCCCCCAGCGGCCGCAGCCGACCGACAGGGGCAATGCTTCCACGCGCGCCGTGTGCACTCCGGCAGGGCTCAAGATCACAGAAAGTTTCGGATCTGGATCCCCTCCTGCTGGAATTCTTTTTTGATCCGCTCCACAAAGGCCAATGCCTTGGCCCCGTCTCTGTGGACGCACAGAGTATCGCCCTGGATCTCGATCTCCTTGCCAGTGATCGCGGTGACCTTGTGCTCCTTGATCATCTTGATGCACCGTTCCACCGCCAGATCCTCATCTGTGATCATGGCACCGGACTGCTTCCGGGGGACCAGGGACAGGTCCTCCATATAAGCGCGGTCGGCAAAGATCTCCGCCGCCGTTTTCTGACCCATCTTCTGGGCTTCCTCCCCCAGGACGGCCCCCGCGCAGTAGAAGATGCGGATGGATCGATCGATCTCATACACCGCCTCGCAGATGGCTCGGGAGGTCTCCCGGTCATACTGGCACAGGTTGCCCAGCGCGCCGTGGGGCGCCACGTGCTGCAGCTTCAGACCATAGCTCTGGGTGAACGCCATGAGAGCCCCGATCTGATACTGCATGTAATTTTTGACCTCGTCCACAGACAGCGTCATCTTCCGGCGGCCGAACCCCATCAAATCAGGGTAGCCGGGGTGCGCGCCCACGGCCACGCCCCGCTCCTTGGCCATGCGCACCACCTTGTCCATCACCATGGGGCCCCCGGCGTGGTAGCCGCAGGCCACGTTGGTGGAGGTGATATGCTGGATGATACCCTCGTCGTTTCCGATGCGGTAAGCGCCGAAGCTCTCGCCCATGTCGCTGTTCAAATCGATGGTATACATGAAACACACCTCTTTCTGTTACTGGGAGACTACCTGAATGGAGGTCTCATAGACGGTTCCGTTGACTGTAATGCGGTAGTAGCGCACAGGTCCCGGCCCTCCGGTCTGGGGCTGGGCTTGCGGCTGAGCAGCCGGGGCGTTCAGTCTCCGGTCCAGATCGTTGAGGCGCTCCTGCATCTCCCGCCACAGCTGGTGTGCCTGGGAGACAGGGATTGACTGGAAGCGGGTGGCGTCGCCTGGCCGGCACTGGCTGATGACCGGCAGATCTGCGGTGATCACGGTGGCGATTTTGGTATAGCCAGGATCACGCCCAGGATCAAGGCTGTTACCATGCGCTTTACAAAGCTCTTTCGTTTCATCTCAACCATGATTTCAACTCCCTTATAAGAACGGCCCCGGCGAGATCAACTTCCCGGTCAGCGTGGGCGGACAGGTCATCTGCCCGGGCGACATTCTGGTGGGCGATGGCGACAGCATCCTGGTCATCAAGCCTGAGGATGCCGGGGAACTGGCCAAAGCCGCCGCCGTCAAGTTGAAGGAGGAGGGGCAGCTGGCCGGGATCCATGCCGGCAAGGGCTTTCCCCGCCCCTTCGTGGACCAGATCCTGGAGCAGATTGGCGTGGAGTATGTCGATTGATCTTCCCATATCGGCTTTTGACAGAAGGGGGACCGGCTGTGCTGGTCCCCCTCTGTTCCTTGTCAGCTATACAGTACTCCCCCCGTTCACATAGCCCCCATCATCTCCGCATCCGCAGAAAACATGAAGCTGTTCTCGATTTGACGCTGGCACAAAGCCGTGATAAACTACCCCATATCCCAACCTCACCATCCCTAATCCCTCAAAATAAGGAGTTGCTGAAATGAAACCAATGGTCAGCGTCATTGTGCCGGTTTACAATGCGGAACAGACCATCCGGCGCTGTGTGGCCAGCATCCTGGACCAGCAGTTTACCGACCTGGAGCTGCTTCTGGTGGACGACGGCAGCACCGACGGCTCCGGCGCGATCTGCGATGAATTTGCCGCCCGGGATGCCAGGGTGACTGCGATCCACCAGAAAAACGCCGGGGTCTCCGCCGCCCGCAACCATGCCCTGGATCTGGCTCAGGGCGTCTATCTCCAGTTTCTGGACAGTGATGACTGGATCACTCCAGACGCCACCCGCTCTCTGGTCCGGGCCGCAGAGGCCCATCGCTGCGATCTGGTGATCGCGGACTTCTACCGGGTGGTCGGCGAGCGTCTCTCCCGAAAGGGCGACATCGACGAGGACAGCCTCCTCACCCGGGAGGAATACGCCGCCCACATGATGGAAAATCCCGCGGACTTTTATTACGGCGTCCTGTGGAATAAGCTGTACCGCAGGGAGCTGGTGGAGCGGTACCATCTGCGGATGGACCCGGAGGTCAGCTGGTGCGAGGACTTTTTATTCAATCTGGAGTACATCCGCCGGGCGGAGCGGTTCTACGCCCTGTCTGTCCCGATCTACTACTATGTCAAGACCAAGGGGTCCCTGGCGTCCCAGAGCCTGAGCATTTCCAGGACGGTCAAGATGAAGCTGATGATCTTTGAGTCCTATCACCAGTTTTATAAGGAGGTGCTGGATGAGGAGAGCTATGAGCGGTGCCGGGCGAAGGTGTACCGTTTTCTTCTGGACGCCGCCGGAGATGGCGCGGTGCCGCCCCTGCTCCCCACCAGCCAGCGGCTGGGCGACGAGCGTGTGCGGGCCTTTCAGGCCGGTGTGATGGGAAGCGGCCCCCTCTGCGACGCCTACCGGGAGCGGCGGCTTCTGGAATCCCATCTGGAGACCGCCGCGCTGAAAAACGGGCTCTCCCTCCAGGAGGCCCAGATCCTGTTGTCCCTGCATCAGCTGCACGGGCCCTGTACCCGCCGGGAACTAGCAGACTTTTCCGGGCTCTCCCGGGCCTCCCTCGCCCTCGCCCTGCAACGACTGTCCTCTAAGGGCCTGCTGGAGAGCGAGCCCCCCGGCTATCTGGACATGCGCAAGCCCGTCCTGACGCCCGAGGCAGGCCCCGTGATCGCGGATCTGGAGGCGGCTCAGGAGGATGCCCTTGCGGACCATCTGGCTGGCTTCACCCCGGAGGAGCGGTCGGAATACCTGGCCTTTTCCCGGCGGATCACGGAAAACCTCCAGCACTGCTTGCAGAATTGAACTCATGGACCGCATTTCCTGGATAGAAAAAGCCTCTCTGCAGATCTTTCCGCAGAGAGGCCTTTTTCGGAACATGGACCGGCAAGAACGATTTTGTGCGTTTAAAAGCAAGAAACACAACCCATACAAGGAACATCCTGAATTTTTTAAAAAAGAAAAAAATCCCTCAAAGCCTTGCGGCTCTGAGGAATTTATCTGGTGGACGATACAGGACTTGAACCTGTGACCTCCCGCACGTCAAGCGGATGCTCTACCAGCTGAGCTAATCGTCCAAACGACGTTATTTATGATACCACAGAGCAGCTGAATAGTCAATTCTTTTTTTCAAAAATTTTTGTTTTTTCTTGGTGGAAATGTCTGGTGAAAAAAAGCGGCTTTCACGGTGAAAAACTTCGGGATCTATGCTATACTAGAGGGGTAAAATTCCATTCTCAAAGGAGGATTTTTCTATGCTGACACTCAATCTGACCAATGCAGACAGCTTCCTTCCCCAGGATTATTTGACCAGCCGGAAGCCCCGCTTGGAGCAGGCGGCGGAGATGCTGGCCACCCACAGCGGACCCGGCGGTGATTTCACCGGCTGGGTGACGCTGCCCCGGGACTATGACAAAGAGGAGTTCGCCCGAATCCAGGCGGCTGCCCGGAGGATCCAGAAGCAGTCCCAGGTGCTGGTGGTTATTGGCATTGGCGGCTCCTATCTGGGCGCCCGCGCGGTCATCGAGCTCCTGCGCTCCCCCAATTACAATCTGAAGCAGAAGGACACCCCCGACGTCCTCTTCACCGGAAACGGACTGTCCACTGACGCCCTGCTGGAGACCATCTCCCTCATCGGTGACCGGGACTTCTCCGTCAATGTAATCTCCAAGTCCGGCACTACCACCGAGTCCGCCATCGCCTTCCGCATTTTCAAGGGGATGCTGGAGGAGAAGTACGGCAAGGAGGGCGCCCGGGAGCGCATCTATGCCACCACTGACAAATCCCGGGGCGCGCTGAAGGGCCTGGCGGATGCCGAGGGCTATGAGGAGTTCGTGGTGCCCGACGCCATCGGCGGCCGGTACTCTGTCCTCACCGCTGTGGGCCTGCTGCCCACCGCTGTGGCCGGGATCGACATCCAGGCTCTGATGGACGGCGCGGCCCAGGCCATGACGGAGCTGGCCGTCCCCGGACTGGACAACCCCGCATGGCGGTACGCCGCCGCCCGCCACGCCCTGCACGAGAGCGGCAAAAAGGTGGAGATGCTGGCCGGCTACGAGCCCAGCTTCCGCTTCTTCGCCGAGTGGTGGAAACAGCTCTACGGCGAGAGCGAGGGCAAGGAGGGCAAGGGCCTGTTCCCCGCCAGCCTGGAGTACACCGCAGACCTGCACTCCATGGGCCAGTATATCCAGGAGGGCCAGCGCCTCATGTGCGAGACCGTGGTCGATTTCGCTCCCAAGGGCGAGTTTCTGATCCCCAACGACCCTGAGAACATTGACGGCCTGAACTTCCTGGCTGGCAAGCCTCTCTCCTTTGTGGCAGACAAGGCCATGCGGGGCGTGATGCTGGCCCATGTGGACGGCGGTGTGCCCAATGTGCTCATCCAGATGCCCGCCATCAGCGAGACCAGCGTGGGCTTCCTGATCTACTTCTTTGAGTATGTATGCGGCCTGTCCGGCCATCTGCTGGAGATCAACCCCTTCAACCAGCCCGGCGTGGAGGCCTATAAGAGCAATATGTTCGCCCTTCTGGGCAAGCCCGGCTACGAGGCCCGGCAGGCCGAGCTGGAGGCCCGTCTGTAAGGGGAAAAATACTTTCCGGCGCGGCAAAAAATTCACAATCTTCCGGTTGAAAATCCCGCCGCAATATGGTAAAGTTAATACAACACAAGGGACCAGCGTCCCTGGTAACATCCATGAAGGAGTGATTTAACATGATTCGAGTCATCATGGGTAAAAAGGGCACCGGCAAGACCAAGCAGATGATCGACATGATTAACCAGGCGGTTCAGAGCGAGCACGGCAACGTGGTCTGCATCGAAAAGGGCGACAAGCTCCGCTTCGACATCAACTATCAGATCCGCCTGGTGGATTCCAGCCAGTACGATGTAGCGGACTACGCTGCCATGAGAGGCTTCATCAGCGGCCTGTACGCCGGCAACTATGACATTACCCATGTCTTTATTGATAGTCTGACCAAGATCGTCCCCTCCGACGGCTACAACGAGACTGAGGACTTCCTGAAGTGGCTGAACGACTTCGGCGAGAATCACGACATCAAGTTCACCATCACCATCAGTGATGAGCCCGACCTGGCCCCCGAGGGCATCAAGCAGTATTTCTAAGCGTTCCATTCGGATCCATAAAAGCACCGGCGCGCCGCCTTCCCTGTGGGAGGCGGCGCGCTTTTTCTGTGCCAGCTCTGCGTGAAAAACAGAGGAATCCATGTGCAGTAGTCTGCGGTAGACATAATTTTTGAAAAACCTCCAATTTCCCCCTTGACAAAGGCGCAGTTTCGCGGTATAGTAGAGCCGTAAATAGAACGTACGTTCTATTTACGGCTTTTTCTCCCAAAAGGCCGCTGCCTGTGTCCATCTCCCCGCACAGGCCGCCCTGCCACCGGCGCTCCGGCAAAAGGCCGCCGTTCCCGCTGAAAAGAAAACTGCGATCCCGTTTGGGACCACCGCTTTCTGCATGCTCCGTTCAACCCCGATCTTTTCCCACAATCAAAAAACGCCGCAAAGCGGCGACAGCAAATCACAACCCAGCGCAGCGGTTGTGATTTGGAAAGGAGGAGCAACAAAATGAGTGCGTTCTGACTTTTGATAAAAAAAGTCGGAGCAAACGATATGACGTTTACTCCGACGTGGTGGAGGAGGGTGGATTCGAACCACCGAAGCGAAACGCAACAGATTTACAGTCTGCCCCCTTTGGCCACTCGGGAACTCCTCCATATTGAATTGTGGAGCTGGTGGACGGATTCGAACCCCCGACCTGCTGATTACAAATCAGCTGCTCTACCGGCTGAGCTACACCAGCGTATCAAGAGTGCTGTCCAACAGCAGGTGTTATTCTAACAGAGAAAGCGAGTCTTGTCAATAGAAATATTTGATTTTTCTCATTTTATTTTACAGGCCCCAAGAGGTTTTTCCTGCGCCTCTGTTCTCATCCGGGGACAGGGCGCAGAAAAATCCGCAGATCCACACCAAGAGCCCCGGCCCCGGCCGGGAGAGAAGAAAGGAGCGTCTCACTCACGGGATACGAATGTGTCTCCGGTCTGCTCCCGCCCCTCCGGGATGTCCAGCTGGCCGCTCCTGCCGCGCTGTGCGCCCAGTGCGGCGGGGAGCTGTACCGGCTGGACCCCCTGATCCGGCGGAACGGCCGCATCCTCTGCACCCGCTGCGCGGCGGGACGGCGGGGCGGCCGCAGACGGCGGGAGGCAGAACAAGAGGAGGAATGTGCACAATGACCCTGCAAGAGCTTTCTGTGGAATACCGCGCCCACGCCAGGGCGCTGGACTTCCGCATTTGCCAGCTCCAGGCGGTACTGGACCGGACGGAGGACGAGGAGGAGCGCTGTCTGCTGGCAGAGCGGATCCGAATGCTGTCTACCATGTTTCGTGAGGCCCGGGAACTGGCAGTGCTTACCGAGCGCTACTATGAGAGGGGGTACCGCCGGAATGTCAAATACACGATATAGGCGCGGCAAGCTGTACGCCGCGGACATGGCCGTCTACTCCCGGCAGATGTCGGCGGACAACAGCCGGGAGATCAGCCGCCTCCGACACAACCTGATCCGTGCCCTGCGGGAGGACGTCACCGAGAAGCAGCGGACAGCGCTTCTGCTGTACTATGCGGAGGGCTACAATATGCGGGAGATCGGGGAGCAGATGGGCGTAGACAAGTCCACTGTCTCCCGCACCATCAAGCGGGGGGAGCGGCGTCTCCAGCGGTGCCTGCGCTATGGCGCAGCCCATCTGCTGGACGAACTCCGGGAGGCGCCCTGATGGAAAAAGCCTGTTCACGGCACACGCAGAGGCAGGACGTGCTCCACCCGCCGGTTTTGGGAAATTTTCGTTCCGCGCGGGGGCCCGCCCTGTTGGATGGTCTCCTTTGCCCTGGGATGGCGGCGGCAGTTGACAGTGGTCAGAAAAGCCTTCATAATAGATGCAACGACAAAATTTGATCAGAAAGGACCCTAACTGCTATGATCCAGGATATTGCACCCCACCGGTATGACAACGCCTACCATCCTACCCAGCCAAAGGACGGGGACCGCGTCTTCTTCTATCAGGACGGGAGCACCCTTCTCAGCCGCGAGAGCGGGCTCCCGTTCACCTGGGAAGAGGCAAACGCCCGCGCCGATCTCTCTGCACTGCCCTGTACCTATTTCTTTTCCATCGATGACATCGCTTTTCACTGGTGCCATGTGGTGCCCTCGGCCATTCTGGACGCCGCTGTTCCGGCCAAAAACGGACAGTTCCGGGATATGCAGCCCGGCTGGCTGGCTTTCGCCTGCATCACCGCCAGCCAGCTGTATGGCTGGTACCACAACCACCAGTTCTGCGGCCGGTGCGGCACTCCGGCCCAGCAGGACGCCGTGGAGCGCGCCATGCGCTGTCCCGCCTGCGGCGGTCTGGTCTATCCCACCATCTCCCCGGCGGTGATCGTGGCAGTGACCCACGGTGACCGCCTGCTGCTCACCAAGTATTCCCAGACCGCCCGGCCGGGCACAGTCCGCAACTATGCCCTCATCGCCGGCTTCGCAGAGATCGGCGAGCCTCTGGAGGGCACGGTCCGCCGGGAGGTCATGGAGGAAGTCGGTCTGCCTGTCAAAAACATCCGGTTCTATAAGAGTCAGCCCTGGAGCTTCTCCAGCAGCCTTCTGTCCGGGTTTTACTGTGACCTGGACACGGAGGACGAGACTGTGACCCTTCAGGAAGACGAGCTGGGTGAGGGCACCTGGTTCGACCGCTCTGAGCTGCCGGAGGGCGGCTCTTCCATCTCCCTGACCCATGAGATGATCGAGCGCTTCCGTCAGGGGCCGGTCTGATCCCTGAAAAAACGGTGAGCCGCAGGCAGTGCCCGCGGCTCACCGTTTTTTAATTCATATCATGGCTGTTCAGCAAGGACTGCTTGATGTCCCACAGCTTCTGGCTCAGGTCCACATAGTAATTGTGGGGATTCTCAAAGCGCTTGACCTCATCCCACAGAGCGTCCACCTGCCGCTGGCAGTAGGCCCGGCTGACCTGAAGCTCCGGCACCTCGTACACCCGCTTTCCGTTCAGGAAGATGGGGACCAGCAGCTCCTTGGCCTCGATGTTGGTGTACACCTTGCGCTTCCAGGTGGCGCTGGGATCAAACAGCTCCAGCGGCTGGGTGAAGTCGATCTCCTCGTCCCGCAGGCAGATCAGGTCGGCCTCCGCCTTGCCGGTGTCCCGGGAGAAGATTCGGTAGACCTTTTTGAAATGGGGGGTGGTGATCTTGGCGGCGTTCTCACTGATCTTGATCTTGGGGATGATGTTCCCCTCGTCGTCCTCAATGGCCACCAGCTTGTACACGCCGCCAAACACCGGCTCACTGCGGGAGGTGATCAGCCGCTCTCCCACGCCGAAGGAGTCGATGCGGGCCCCCTGGCGCACCAGGTCCCGGATGATATACTCGTCCAGGGCGTTGGAGGCAATGATCTTGCACTCTGTCAGGCCGGCCTCATCCAGCATCTCCCGGGCCTTCTGGGACAGATAGGTCAGGTCGCCGGAGTCCAGCCGGATGCCGCACTTGGTGATCCCCATGGGGGCCAGCACCTCTTTGAAGGCGCGGATGGCGTTGGGCACGCCGGACTTGAGCACGTTATAGGTATCTACCAGCAGGGTCGCGTTGGTGGGATACAGCTCACAGTAGGTCTTGAAGGCGGTGTACTCGTCGGGGAACATCTGCACCCAGGAGTGGGCCATGGTCCCCGTGGCGGGGGAACCGTAATGCTGGTCGGCCATGGTGCAGGCGGTGGCGGCACAGCCCGCGATGTAGGAGGCCCGGGCGCCCAGCAAGGCCCCATCCGGCCCATGGGCCCGACGGGAGCCGAACTCCGCCACCGGACGGCCCTCCGCCGCCCGGACGATGCGGTTGGACTTGGTGGCGATCAGGCACTGGTGGTTGAGGCAGAGGAGCACGAAGGTCTCGATAAACTGTGCCTGGATGGCCGGCGCGCGCACCGTCAGAATGGGCTCGCCTGGGAAGATGGGCGTCCCCTCCGGAACGGCCCAAATATCGCCGGTAAAGGAAAATCCGCTCAAATATTCCAAAAACTCCTCGGAAAAACAGCCCTTTGACCGGAGGTACGCGATGTCCTCCTCGTCAAAGCACAGGTTTTCGATATACTCCACCACCTGGGCCAGGCCCGCCGCAATGGCAAAGCCGCCCCGGTCCGGGACGGAGCGGTAAAACACATCGAAATAGCACATACGGTCGGCCAGACCGGTCTGGAAGTAGCCGTTTCCCATGGTCAGCTCATAAAAATCGCAGAGCATGGTCAGATTTGTCTTTGCTTTCATCTCTGAGGTATCCTCCTCGCATGGGTGACATGACACCCTAAATTGCCTCCATTATACTAGGCCCACAGGAAAAAGGCAAGGAGAAGCAGTCTCTTTTGTTAATTTTCCGCAAAGAGAATGACAGGTTTGTTTTCGGGCATACTGGAACAGAATCCAAATGATGCAGGGGAGGAATTTTCCATGCCAGATCAAGCCAAAGCCTTTGCCGCCAGCCAGACCAGAGAGAACCTGATGCGCGCCTTCGCCGGGGAGAGCCAAGCCCGCAGCCGCTATACCATTGCCGCCGGGATCGCCCACAAAAGCGGCCTGGCCGTGATCCAGGGCCTGTTTCTGTTCACCGCGGAACAGGAAAAGACCCATGCCAAGCAGTTTTACCGCCAGCTCCACGACCTGAGCGGCCAGACGGTGCGGGTGGACGGCACCTATCCGGTGGACCTGTACACCGATCTGCTGGACTATCTCCGGGCCGCCCAGCACAACGAGTATCAGGAGTGGGAACACGACTACGCCGCCTTCGCCCGTACCGCCATGGAGGAGGGCTTCCCCCTGGTGGGCAAGCTGTTTGAAAATATTGCCGGGGTAGAGAAGCTCCATGGAGACCGCTTCGGCCGGTACGCCGATCTGCTGGAACAGGAGCAGCTGTTCGTCTCCGACGTGAAGGAGGCATGGATGTGCCTGCACTGCGGCTATGTGGTGGACGCCACCGTTGCCCCCGCCAACTGCCCTGTGTGCCGTCATCCCCAGGGGTACTTCATTCGGGCAGAGCTGACCCCTTTCCGCGGGGAATCTATCCGCTAATTATTACAAAAGTATTAAATCCAAAAAAGTGCCCCGAAACAGGGGCGCTTTTTCTTTTTTAACAAATAAACAACTTTTCCCACTTTATTTCCGCATAACCTCTCTGTTTTGCCCCTGTCTTTGCGCTAAATTATGAACGAACTCTTAACTTTTTATTAAGACTCACGAAACAATCTTGTAATATTTCAAAAGCGTGCTATCATGGTGCGTACCCCAAAGAAGTCCCTGCCAAGGGGTGCGCAAAAACCGATCCGTATCAACAAAAGCCGGGCTGCTCCCCTCTCCTCTTCTGTTCAGGTGGGCGCGCAAAGCAGACCCGGACGCTCAAAAAGGTGTTTTCTTATGAATATGATCCGAATGGTCGAAGCATTTAACCTGTTTCTGGCTGTCCTGTTCACTCTGGCCTATGCCTATCAGCTGGTCTATCTCTTTCTAGGGCTGATCCGGCGGAAGCACTGGAAGCAGCCGGAGGCGGCACAGCTCCACCGCTACGCCGCGGTGATCTCCGCCCGGAACGAAGCGGGAGTGATCGGCGAACTGATCCACACTCTAAAACAACAGAACTACCCCACAGACCTGCTGGATGTCTATGTGGTGGCGGACAACTGCACCGATGACACGGCCCAGGTGTCCCGCCGGGCGGGCGCCATCGTGTATGAGCGCTTCAACCAGCACAAGAAGGGGAAGGGCTACGCCCTGGATTACCTATTCCGCACCCTGGCCCACGAGGGCCGGGACCAGTATGACGGCTATTTGATCTTTGACGCCGACAACCTGGTGGACCCCAACTTTGTGTCGGAGATGAACAAGGTATTTGACAGCGGGAACTACGGAGCTATCACCTGCTACCGCAACTCCCAGAACTTCGGCGCCAACTGGATCTCCGCCGGTTATGCCATCTGGTTCCTGCGGGAGGCCCGCTTCCTCAACTTCCCCCGGATGCTGCTGGGCAGCAACTGCCACGTTTCGGGCACCGGCTTCCTCATCTCCGCCGATGTGATCCGGGAGAACGGCGGCTGGCCCTATCACCTGCTCACCGAGGACATCGAGTTTTCTGTCAGCTGTGCCCTGAAGGGCCGCCGCATCGGCTACTGCGACAAGGCAGTCATCTATGATGAGCAGCCCACCGCCTTCCGGCAGTCCTGGGATCAGCGGCTGCGCTGGTCCAAGGGCTTCTATCAGGTCAATGCCAATTACAGCGGCGACCTGGTCCGCGGCTTCTGCCAAAAGCCCAGCTGGAAAAGCTGGTCCTGCTACGATATGTTTATGACCGTGGCCCCCGGGATGCTGCTCACCTTGGTCACCATCGCCTTCAACCTGGTGGTGTGCCTGGCCTGCTGGGGACAGCCCTCCTATATTGTAAGGGAGATCCTCTCCGTATCCGGCAGTTTCCTGCTGTCCACCGTGGCCAGCTTCTACCTGGGCCTGCTCCTCTATGGGATCCTCACCGTCCTGTGCGAGTGGGATCAGATCCAAATCCCCACAGGGAAAAAGTTCCTCTACGTCTTTACCTTCCCGCTCTTTATGTTTACTTACATCCCCATCTCTCTGGCCGCTCTGGTAAAAAAGGTGGAGTGGAAACCCATCTACCACACCGGCAGCCGCCAGTCCCTGGGCAAGGCCGCCTGATCTCCAACAGATCTTTTCCGGCATCCACAGCTGTGAGCCTCCTTGTGAGCCGCTCACAGCTGTTTTTCATTCCGTTGACATTTCTGCCAAAAAAACATCGGAATTTGTTGCTAGTATGCTAGTAGACAATTCGTGCGCAATGTGCCACAATAAAATCAGACCACAGCTTTGACCGGACTTCCGGGCGCTCAGGCCGGTCAAAGCCGATCAATCTCGTCCCCTGCGTGGGCCGGAAGATCTGAAATATTTTAGGAGGACACCCGTGCATATCTCAGAACGACTTCCCCGGGAAAGCAGCCGCGACTACGCCCTGCGGATCATCAAGGACAACATCATCTCCCTTCGCCTGGAGCCCGGCAGCCAGATCAGTGAAAATGAGCTGGCCACCGAGATGGGCCTCTCCCGCACGCCGGTGCGGGAGGCGCTGATCGAGCTGGCCAAGGTGAAGATCATTGAAACCTACCCCCAGAGGAAGAGCGTCGTCTCCCTCATCGATTACGATCTGGTAGACGAGTCCCGATTCATGCGGGATGTGCTGGAGTGCGCCATCGTGGAGCAGGTCTGTGAGCTTGTCACTCCGGCAGACCTTCAGGCCCTGGAGGAGAATGTGCGCCTTCAAAACTTCTATCTGGACAACTACGACCCGGAAAATCTCATGTGGCTGGACAACAAATTCCATGAGAATTTGTTCCGGATCGCCCGCAAATCCCAGATACACAGCCTCATCCAGAACATCTCCATCCATTTTGACCGGGTGCGCAGTATGTCCCTGGTCTCCGTAGAGAGCCAGCAGGCGGCGGTCCAGGACCACGAGGAGATCACCCGGCAGATCCGCCTGGGGAATGCGGAGATGGCCCGGCAGCAGATGGAGACCCACCTGAGCCGTTATAAATTTGATGCATTGAAGATCCAGGCGGAATTCCCACAGTATTTCAAGCAGCCCCCCTCATCAGCCAGGGAAACAGAAGCTGGAAACAAATTCTAAGTCTTTGAGGGAAATTTCCAAAGCTTTTTATGATTTGCATAAAAAAGAACATGAATCTTTGTTAATTCCCCACCTTGTGTTCTAGTATACAAGTATTGTAGAATAGTGTCAGTGAGACAGAGACCGGGCGGCAGTATGCATCCCAGACGGGGCGGCAGAAGGAAGCGCCCCCGGTCCAAGCTGAGAAGGGTGGTCACAAGAGATGAAAGAAACCATGAAGGAAGTTGTCATCATTGGCCCGAAGCAGTTTGAGGTCCGGGAAGTTCCCGTGCCCAAGCCCGCGGACAACGAGGTGCTGATCCAGATGAAGGCGGCCGGCGTGTGCGGCTCCGATGTGCATCAGTTTCTGGGCGAGAACCCCAACGCTGTGTTTCCCCGCGTCCCCGGCCATGAGAACGCCGGCGTCATCGTGGAGGTCGGCAAGGACGTCAAGAACGTCAAGGTGGGCGACCATGTGGTGGTGGACCTGGTGGTTGCCTGCGGCGAGTGCCCCCAGTGCCGGGCCGGCCGCCGCAACGTATGCCGCCAGGTAAAGGCCCGCGGCTCCGCCATCGACGGCGGCTGGAGAGAGTATTTCGCCGTTCCGGAGCATGAGGTCTATGTCATGCCCAAGGAGCTCCCCTTCCGGGATGCGGCCCTGATCGAGCCCTTCGCCATCGGCGGCCACTGCACCGCCCGCGCCAACATCCAGGGCGGCGAGACGGTCCTGGTCCTGGGCAGCGGCACCATCGGCGCCGTCATCCTCCAGACCCTGAAGGTCAAGGGCTGCCGCGTCATGTGCGCCGACATCAACCCCAGCTCCCTGGAGCGCGCCCGGGGCTACGGCGCCGACGCCATCGTCAACACCAAGGAGCAGGACCTGAAGCAGGCCGTTCAGGAGTTCACCAACGGCGCTGGTGTGGACGTCATCTTTGACTCCGCCTGCTACCCCGGCTCCCTCACCACTCTGCTGGAGATGGGCATCCCCGCCAATGGGGCCACCATCGTGCCCATGGGCTTCTGCACCGCCCAGGAGGGCATCACCCAGGCCATGATCAACACCCGTGAGCTGTCCATCATCGGCACCCGGATGTCCTGCAACCAGTTCCAGCCCACCATCGAGCGCTTCGCCCGCCATGAGTTCCAGCTGGACGGCATGGTAAGCCACTATATCCCCTTCGACCAGGTGGAGCAGGTCTTTGAGAACATCATCCACCCCCCGAAGGACATGAAGAAGATGGTCATCCTCTTCGACGGGGAGTAAGTCAAACAGTCCCGTATTTAACCGCTCAGCGCACCTGCTGGCGTTAAAGAATTTTGTGAGAAATGAGATTATTAGGAGGAGAACGAACATGAACATGAAGAAAGTTGCTTCTGTGGCTCTTGCCGCAGCTCTGTCCGCCTCTCTGCTGGCCGGCTGCGGCGGCGGCGAGGGCGGCAGCGACTCTGTCACCCTGAAAATCGGCGACAACTGGGGCGCCACCCACCCCATGGCCGCCGCCCTGGACACCGTCTTCAAGCCCCAGATTGAGGAGCAGACCGGCGGAGCCGTGAAGGTCGAGGTCTATCACGACGGCCTGCTGGGCGACGAGGCCGCTCTGTGGCAGGGCGTCCGCGACGGTTCCGTGGACTTCACCGTTGTGGGCACCCCCATGAACCAGGAGTTCCCCATGATGCTGATCTCCGACTGGCCCTTCCTGTACCGCGACCTGGATCACGCCAAGAACGTGTGGACCGGCGAGGTGGCCGATGAGGTGAGCGCCGCCTTCAACGAGAAGTTCCCCGAGGTGGAGATGCTGTCCTGGGGCCCCAACTCCGCCCGTACCTTTACCTCCAACAAGCCTCTGACCTGTGTGGATGACTTCGCCGGCCAGAAGTTCCGTATGCCCAACAACCCCATCCACATCGGCATCGTGGAGGATCTGGGCGCCTCCGCTCAGGTCATCTCCCTGGGCGAGCTGTTCACCGCCCTGGAGACCGGCACTGTGGACGGCCAGGACAACGGCATGGTGACCGTGGTGGCTCAGAGCTTCCAGGAGGTCCAGAAGTACCTGTACGAGACTAACCACATCGTCGCCACCCTGGAGATCATCGGCACCAAGGACGCCATGAGCAAGCTCACCGAGGAGCAGCAGCAGATCGTCCGCAACGCCGCCAAGGCCACCGCTGAGCAGGCCTGGGAGGACTACATCGCCTCCGTGGATACCGATCGTGAGACCATCGAGGCCGCCGGTGTGACCGTCACCCAGATGACCGAGGCCGAGCGCGCCAAGATGATTGAGAAGATCCAGCCCACCCTGAACGAGCTGCTGGCCGCCAACGACTGGGCTCCCGCTCTGATCGAGAAGATCGAGGCCGTTCAGTAATCAACCTATCCCCAAAGACCGTGCCCCCTCCGGGGGCGCGGTCTCACCCTGAATGAGGAGGTTTCTCTATGTCCGACAGCAGTCGCAAATCTCACGGGATCGGCGCGGCGGTAGACAAGCTCTTCCGCGGCATTGAGATCCTGATCGCTATTTTCCTGGGCGCGATGATCTTCTTCACCTTCATGAACGTCATCCTGCGCCAATTCGGGATCGGCTTCCCCTGGAGTGAGGAGATCGCCCGGATCTGCTTTATTTATCTGATCTACCTGGGCGCTATTATCGCCGCCCGGGAGAACCAGCACCTGATGATCGACACCCTGATCTGCAAGCTGCCCCCGCTGGGCCAGAAGGTCCTGTATGTCATCATCCAGGGTCTGATCATCTGGCTGATGTGGATCCTGACCAACGGCGCGTTCCTGAACGCCTGGAACAACCGCAACGACTTCTGGGTCGCCACCCACTTCCCGGTGTTCCTAGTCCACTTCGCCGGCGTGCTGCTGGGCGCGTCCGTCATCATCATCTCTCTGGTGAACCTGTACCGTATGTTTGTTTTGAAGGAGCCCGTCATCGAGCTGCTCACCGGCCACAAGGCCGATGACGGAGAAGACCCCATTGCCAAGGAAGGAGGCGGCCTGCAGTGATCATTGCCGTATTTATCGCCACGATGCTCATCGGCATCGGTATCGGTCTGCCCATCGCCATGGCCCTGCTGCTGTGCGCCGTCTGCACCGCGCTGGCCATGGGCGGCGGCGACGCCAACCCCACCATCATCGCCCGCACCCTGATGCAGGGCTCTGACTCCGTTACCATGATGGCCCTGCCCTTCTTTGTGCTGGCCGGCGAGATCATGAACCGCGGCGGCCTGACCAAGCGGATCATCGCCTTCTGCGACGTCTTCCTGGGCCGCATCCGGGGCGGACTGGGCTATGTCACCATCTTCGCCTGCCTGATGTTCGCCGCTCTGGTTGGCTCCGCTGTGGCGGCCTGCGCCGCCCTGGGCGCCATCCTGATCCCCATGATGGTCCGTTCCGGCTACAACCGGGAGGAGTCCTCCGCCCTGGTGGCCAGCGCCAACCTGGTGGCCCCCATCATGCCCCCCTCTGTGCCCATGATCGTTTACGGCGTGTCCGCCGGCGTCTCCATCAAGTCTATGTTCATGGCCGGCATCGCTCCCGCCGTGTACCTGACCATCATCGCCTGTGTGGTGTGGTTCCTCCGCACCCGCAAGGAGGGCGTGGTCCCCAGCGTGGAGGACTTCAAGGCCCCCACCCCCAAGGAGGCGGTCCGGATCTTCTTGGGCGGCCTGTGGGCCCTGCTGCTCCCCGTGATCATCCTGGTCGGCCTGCACTCCGGCAAGTTCACCGCCACTGAGGCCGGCGTTATCGCCTGTGTCTATGCCATCCTGGTGGGCCTGCTGGTCTACCGCGAGATGAAGCTGAAGGACCTGGGCCCCGTCTTTGTGTCCGCTGCCAAGACCTCCGCGGTGGTCATGTTCCTGGCCGCCGCCGCCAACGTGGCCGCCTACTACATGACGGTCTCCCGCATTCCCCAGCTGCTGACCGCCGGCCTGGAGGGTCTGGTGGACAGCCCCACTCTCCTGATGATCGTGCTGATGCTCATCGTGGTGGTGGTCGGCCTGGCCATGGACGTCACCCCCAGCATCCTGATCCTTACCCCCATCATGCTGCCCCTGGTCAAGGCCGCCGGCATCAGCCCCGTCTACTTCGGCGTGTGCTTCGTGCTGATGAACGTGCTGGGCCTGACCTCTCCCCCGGTGGGTCCCGTGCTGAACGTGGCCTGCGCCGCCGGCAACGTGAAGATGGACAAGATCATTCCGCCCACCATGCCCTACTTCCTGACCCAGACGGCCCTGTGCTTCCTGCTGGCTATTTTCCCGCCGCTGGTCGAGGTGCCTCTGAAGTGGTTCGGCGGCTGATCGGACGCTTTTTCCTGTCAAATTCCCACGTCTCCCGGTGCGCCGCCTCCCCTTCGGGGATGTGCAGACCGGGATGGACGTGACCTGAGGACGCGGCCGGTGGGGAGTGCGGCTCCCCATCCCCGCCTCTCCCGTGTGTAAGAATGAGGAGGTTTATTTATGCCTATGCAGATGGGCTTTCGCTGGTACGGCGAGGGCAACGACAGCATCAAGCTGTCTGACATCAAGCAGATCCCTGGCGTGACCAGCATCGTCTGGGCCCTGCACCACAAGCAGCCCGGCGAGGTCTGGGAGAAAGAGGAGATCGCCCAGGTCCAGAAGCAGCTGGAGCCCTACGGCTTCAACATGGACGTGGTGGAATCCGTCAACGTCCACGATGACATCAAGGTGGGCCTGCCCACCCGGGACCAGTACATTGAGAACTACATCCAGACCATGCGGAACCTGAAGGAGTTCGGCGTGAAGGTGATCTGCTACAACTTCATGCCCGTCTTCGACTGGACCCGCACCGACCTGTTCCACCCCCTGCCCGACGGCTCCACCGCCCTGTTCTATGAGAAGGACCTGATCCAGGATGACCCCCGTGCCATGGCGGACTATATCCTGAAGAACCTGAACGGCATGACCTTCCCCGGCTGGGAGCCGGAGCGTATGGCCCGCCTGGACGAGCTGTTCGAGATGTACCGCCCCGTGACCAAGGAGAAGCTTTGGGAGAACCTGAAGTACTTCCTGGAGAAGCTGATGCCGGTGTGCCACGAGTGCGACATCAAGATGGCTATCCACATGGACGATCCCCCCTGGGACATCTTCGGCTTGCCCCGCCTGCTGGTGGACGCCGAGGCCATCGACCGCTTCCTGTCCATGGTGGACGACCCCTATAACTGCCTGACCCTGTGCTCCGGCAGCCTGGGCGCCAACCCCAAGAACAACGTGGCCGAGATCGTGCGCAAGCACTGCGACCGCATCGCCTTCGCCCACATCCGCAACGTCAAGCACTTCCCCAACGGCGACTTCAGCGAGGCCTCCCACCGGGACTGCGACGGCGACACCGGTATCCTGGACATCGTGAAGGCCTACCACGACTGCGGCTTCGAGGGCTACATCCGCCCCGACCACGGCCGCCAGCTGTGGGGCGAGGGCCCCGGCACCTGCCGTCCCGGCTACGGCCTGTATGACCGCGCTCTGGGCATCATGTATATGTGGGGCATCTGGGACATGCTGGACAAGCTGGACGCGGAGAAGAAGGGCAGATAAGCCCGTTTTATCCATCCATCCATCCGCCCGCCCCAGTTCGGTCAGAGCCGGGGCGGAGCGCAAACTGTGATTGACCGGAAAGAGGGACCGTACAATGAAACTTTCTGAGATCCGATCTGAGGGCTGCGACGTCCAGGCTTGGGCGGACAAGGGCTATGAACTGCCCAAGTTCCACCTGGAGGCCGTCCGCCAGAAGACCCACGACGAACCCACCTGGATCCACTTCGGCGCGGGCAACATCTTCCGCGCCTTCCCCGCCGCCCTGCTCCAGCGGGTGCTGGACGCGGGCGCCTATGACCGGGGCGTCATCGTGGCCGAGGGCTTTGACTATGAGATCATCGATAAGGCCTACCGCCCCTATGACAACATGAGCCTGCTGGTGCTGCTCAAGTCCGACGGCTCCATTGAGAAGCGGGTGGTGGCCTCCGTCACCGAGAGCCTAAAGGCCGACCCCCAGTTCGGCGCTGATTGGGACCGCCTGGTGGAGATCTTCCGCAAGCCCTCTCTCCAGATGGTGAGCTTCACCATCACCGAGAAGGGGTATTCCGTCTCCCCCGCCGACCTGGAGCGCGGGGCGGAGCCCCAGCTCATCATGGGCAAGGTCACCGCCCTGCTGTACGAGCGCTATCAGGCGGGGGCCCTGCCCATCACGGTGCAGAGCATGGACAACTGCTCCCACAACGGCGATAAGGTGCGCAGCGCCGCCATGGCCTATGCCGAGACGTGGGTGAAGGCCGGCCTGGTGCCCCAGGACTTCCTGGAGTACCTGAAGGATGAGAGCAAGGTCTCCTTCCCCTGGAGCATGATCGACAAGATCACCCCCCGGCCCGACGCCAAGGTGCAGAAGATGCTGGAAGAGGACGGCTTTGAGGACAACTACACCATCATCACCGACCGCCACACCTATACCGCCCCCTTCGTCAACGCGGAGGAGACCGAGTACCTGGTCATCGAGGACCAGTACACCAATGGACGGCCTCCTCTGGAGCAGGGCGGCGTGCTGTACGCCGACCGGGAGACGGTGGACAAGGTGGAGAAGATGAAGGTGTGCACCTGCCTGAACCCCCTGCATACCGCCATGTCCATCTATGGCTGCCTGCTGGACTACACCCTCATCTCCGCCGAGATGAAGGACGAGGATCTGTGCGGCCTCATCACCAAGATGGGCTACATCGAGGCCATGCCCGTGGTGGTGGATCCCGGTGTGCTCAAGCCCGCCGACTTTATCGGCGCGGTGCTGAACAAGCGTCTGCCCAACCCCTTCATGCCGGACGCCCCCCAGCGCATCGCCACCGACACCTCCCAGAAGCTGTCCATCCGCTTCGGTGAGACCATCAAGGCCTATCAGGCCAAGGGCCTGAACATGGACGAGCTGGTCCTCATCCCCCTGGTTCTGGCCGGCTACGCCCGCTACCTAAAGGGCGTGAATGACGCCGGGAAGCCCTTCGAGCCCTCCCCCGACCCCCTGCTGGAGGAGCTTCAGGCCATCGTAGCCCCCCTGGAGATCCGGGAGGGCGCCCAGGACATGAGCTGCCTGAAGCAGCTCTACACCCGGAAGGATGTATTCGGCCTGGACCTGTACGAGGCCGGGCTGGGCGAGAAGATCGAGGCCATGGCCGCCGAGTTGTTCGCCGGCCCCGGTGCGGTGCGCAAGACCCTGCACAAGTATGTCTCCGCCCGCTGAACCCAGCCTTATCCAAAAAACATCCCCCTGTGCCTGCACGGCACAGGGGGTTCTCTTTTGTTCTGACCGGTTGGAGGAGGCGGAGGCACTTACTGGATGGAAAGGGTGTCCCCCTCCAGGGTGACGGTGCGGCCCAGCATCTCAAACAGCTGTGCGGGAGCCCAAGTCGTGCCGGGCGCCTCGATGCGGGGGGCGGCTCCGTACTTCATGGGAGAGGTCATACCCGCCGCGCCCTCGATCTTGGTGACACCAGTAATCTGCTCCTGTCCAATGGTGAGGTTGACCCGGAAGGTCTCGCTCTCCACCGTGACCAGGGCGGGGGCCCCGTCCTTGCCGGGGGTGTAGGTCACCTCATAGCCCAGCGCCTGGGCAGCCGCGGCCACGGGCATCATGGCGGCCCCGTTCTCATAGCTGCCCTTCATCGGGAGCACCATATCTCCCTCCAGAACAATGCTTAGGGCAGTCCCGTCCGCCAGCTCGGCGGCCTCATCAGGCTGCTCCAGCTGGGTCTGCTCACCGGACTGATCCTCCACCGGAGGCAGAAGCATCAGACAGTGGGGCGCCGCCTGACCGGGGTAGCTCTCCATCACGGCGTCGTACCAGGCCATCACCCGGCCGCCAGCCTTCAGCTGGGAGAGGTCAACGGCCTCTCCTGTGGCGTAGTCCACACACTGGGTCTCCTCTCCCACATGGAGCAGCAATCCGCCGTTGTCCGTGGTGATCGTAAGGCGGCCATCCTGCTCCGTCACCGCCTCTACCTCGTGGTACATGGGGCAGCCCATATCCTGGGGCATATTCCGGACCACCGCATAGGCGGCGGACTGGGGCGGCAGGGAGCGGGTAGAGACCGGGCTGCGGAACACATAGACAGCTTCGCCAGCCTCCAGGTCGGAGGGATCGGAGGCGGCGCGCTTCCCGGCATCCACCCACACAGTATCCGCGGAGAGGTTCATCACATAGTCACCATACCGCTCAGAGGACAGGGCCAGGCGGGAGACCGTCCCCGCCTCATCCCGGACTACCTCCGTTACAGTGCCGTAGTACAGCACGCTGTCCGGGAGGGTCTCCTCCTGGGTCAGGGACGTATCAGTCTGGGGCGCAGCGGGCTCCGCAGCCAGGGCGGGGACGGACAGAGCGCACAGCAGCGCGCCGCTGAGCATCAGAGCAGACAGGGTTCGTTTCATCATACAACACTCCTTCAAGCAGGCGGTCAGCCTTTTGTTTGGATGGGATCCTGTAGAGATAGACGGCGGCCGCGTAAAAAAGTTCCCTCCCACCGCAATTTTTTCTGCGGGGGGGCCCCGCATTCTCCAACATCTTGCCGCATCCTGTCATTTTGTTGTTCTCTCTTTCTCAGATTCTGCCCCTCGCACCCTGCCGAACTGGAAGAAAAACGGCTGTCTATTTCGTCATATTTTCTACGTATATCGACACTTTCACCTTTGTTCTGTATAGTTTCCCCTGATTTCTCTGAGGTATCCCACCCATTTTTGTCATATACTGACGAACTGTTTTTCCAAATTTTTGAAATTCCATCCTTGCATATCCCGTCAGAATATGTTACATTTACCAAGTCGATCCACCCCGTCCCGATCGGCGCAATGATATGGATGTTCAGAAGGAGAGAGGTAAATGGAATGTGTCAAACGCTTGCTGGTCGCGGACGCGAGCCAGGAGTTTCGCTGTCATCTGGTGGAATCCTTTCAGAACGAACCGGACATGGAGGTCGTTGGAGAGACGGGAGACGGCCTTCAGCTGCTGGAACTGACCCAGAAGCTGCTCCCTGATGTGATCGTGATGGAGATGGTGCTGTCCGGACTGGACGGGCTGGAGGTGCTGGAGCGTCTGCGCGGCCTGTCTCTGGAACGCCATCCCAAGATCCTGGTGCTCTCCAGCTACGTCCGGGGAAGCATTGCCGACCTGGCCGCCGCCAACGGCGCCGACCACTACATGGTCAAGCCCTGCCGGTTCAGCACGATCTGTGCCCGCATCCGCCAGCTGACCACCTTCGAATCCCTGGAACAGGACAGGAACCACTCCCACAGTCTGGAGGCCATGGTAACCTCCATCATCCATGAGGTGGGCGTACCTGCCCACATCAAGGGCTATCAGTATCTGCGGGAGGCCATCCTCATCGCCGTGGATGACATCGACGTCATCAACGCGGTCACCAAGGTTCTCTACCCCGAGGTGGCCAAGCGCTTCGGTACTACGGCCTCCCGGGTGGAGCGGGCCATCCGCCACGCCATTGAGGTGGCCTGGGACCGCGGGGATCTGGAGACACTGCAAAAATACTTCGGCTACACCGTCTCCAATGTCAAGGGGAAGCCCACCAACAGCGAGTTCATCGCCATGATCGCCGACCGCCTTCAGCTTCAGCGGAAGGAGGGCTGACCCGCCCAGCCGCCCCTTGTCTTTTTTCCCCGCTCCGGGTATAATGGTGGCACGCCGGTCCGCCGGCCCCATTTTTTGTCCATAAGGAGCGGTTTCGATATGACCATTCAGTACACACCCAGAGGGGTCTGCTCCCGGTCCTTCACCATCCAGGTGGAGGACGGCCTCATCCAGTCTGTCCAGGTAGTGGGCGGGTGCAGCGGCAACCTCCAGGGCATCTCCATGCTGCTGAAGGGGATGCCGGTGGAGGAGGCCATCCGGCGGATGGAGGGCATCCGCTGCGGCAGCAAGGCCACCTCCTGCCCAGACCAGCTGGCCCAGGCCCTGAAGCAGGCCCAGGGCTGAGGCTATCACGCTTCCGGACGTGAAGCTCTGGCAGACTTTTTTGACAAAATGAGCCGCTGTCCCTCCGGTCCTCCATTGGACCGGAGGGACAGCGGCTCTTTGCGCCCCCTTATTCCAGTGTCACACACAGGCCGGTGGTGAGGGCCTGGATCCTCTCACCCAGGCGGTCCTGCAACAGCGCAAGGGCTGCCTGGCCGGTGCAGTGGCCTGTGTAGATCTGCTCCACACCCTCCGACACCAGGGCGTCAGCCACCGACAGCGCATACTCCGGGGTGCAGTTCATCCCGCTGGCCGCCTTGGCGCTGAACAGGTGCAATCCGCCGAACACAGCGTATACCGGTCTGCCCAGCTGTTCCTTCACCCCGCGGACGATGTTGACGATCCCCCCGTGGGAGCAGGAGTTGAACAGCACCAGGCCCCGGCTGCCCTCCAGCACCAGGGAGTGCTCATGGGAGAAGTCATCCGGGACAAAGCCGCCCGCCGCCTCCTGGCGCAGAAGATTGGTCTCCCGGCTGGCAAAGGGGCCGCCATGGACGGTCTCCGGTACCAGCCACGCCCCGTCAAAGAGCTGGAACAGCCCCTCCGGCGTCTCAAACCGCTCCCGCTGGCCCTCCCACACATCCCGGCTGACCCCAATGAACCGGGGCTCCCCCAGGGAGGTGGAGAAATAGGCCCCGCCGGCAGACGGGCGGGCGTACACCTTCGCGTGGTCGTTGCAGGCAAAGAAGCGCCCCAGGCCGCCGGCGTGGTCATAGTGTCCGTGGGACAGCACCGCCACGTCCACATGCCCCAGATCCACCCCCAGGGCGGCAGCGTTGTCGGCGAAGCCGCCCGAGGCGCCCGCGTCCAGCAGGACCGCCTTCCCCCGGTGCTCCACATAAAAGGACAGCCCGTGCTCCGCCGCCAGACAGGAGCCCTCCGGCGCGGTGTTCTCGATCAAAACGACGATTTTCATGGTAGTTCCTCCTATTCGCCAACGGCGTTGACCTGAGTCAGGTCATGGATCCACCTCCCGGCGTACAGCCGCCCCGGCCGGGGCGGTCCGTCCGGCGCGGTGATAAAAATACCCGGGTGCTCCAGGGCGGGAGAACTCGGGCATGGGGATTCAGGACAGGGTGGGGAACAGCTGCTCCTTCGCGGCCCGCAGGCCGTCTGCCAGGGCCTCCACATCCTGCTGTGTAGTGTCGTAAGAAAAGCTGATGCGCAGCGCCCCATCCAGGTCGCACTTGGGCAGCTTGAGGGCGGCGTACACATGGCTGGGCTTCCCCTTGTGGCAGGCGGAGCCGGAGGAGAGGCAGATCCCCCGGTCGCTGAGGAAACGGACAATCACCTCGCTCTTATAGCCGGGGAGGGTCACCGCCAGAATGTGGGGGGCCGTCCCGCTCCCAATGGGCTTCAGCCCGGGGACCGCCTCTTGCAGCCGGGCCAGGGTCTCCGCCTTCAGCCCGGCCATGTGCCGGATGTCCCCCTCCCGGGAGGCCGTTCCCGCCCGCACCGCCGCGGCGAAGGCCGCGATCTGGGCGGTGGCCTCTGTGCCGGAGCGCAGGCCTCCCTCCTGGCCTCCCCCCCGGATCAGGGGGGGCAGCTTCAGCCCCCGGCGGACATACAGGGCCCCGATCCCCTTCGGCGCGTGGATCTTGTGCCCGCTCACAGTCAGCAGGTCCACCCCCAGCTCCGCCGGGGTGAAGGGGAGCTTCAGGAAGCCCTGCACCCCGTCGCAGTGGAGGAGGGCGGAGCTGCCCAGCCGCCGGACCAGCTGGGCGGCCTGGGCCACCGGCAGCACCGTGCCCAGCTCGTTGTTCACCAGTATCATGGACACCAGCACCGTGTCCGGCCGCAAAGCGGCCTCCAGCTCCTCCAGGGAGATATTCCCCTCCCGGTCGGGGCGGAGGTAGGTCACCTCATACCCCTGCCGCTCCAGCTCCCGGCAGGGCTCCAGCACCGCGGCGTGCTCAATGGCGGTGGTGATGATGTGGCGCCCACGGCGCTTTCCCAGCTCCACCGCCCCCCGGATGGCCCAGTTGTCCCCCTCGGAGCCGCAGGAGGTGAAGAACACCTCCTCCGGCCGGCAGCCCAGGCCGGCGGCCACATCTCCGCGCCAGCCGGCCACACGGTCTGCCGCCTCACGGCCCAGGGCATAGCGGGAGGAGGGGTTGCCCCACCCCTCTGTCATGGCCTCCACCGCCGCCTGGACCGCCTCCGGGCGGACCGGGGTGGTGGCCGCATTGTCAAAATAGTGGATCAATGCCGTTCACCTCTTTCAGTCCTGTCCATTCTATGCCCCGCCCCGGGGAAAGTCAAGCAGACAGGCCTCTCCGCCGTCACTCCCCGTCCGCCGCCAGCGGCTGGGGCAGGGAGTCGTCCTCCCGGACCCAGTCCTCCACATGGACCACGCTGTACTCCGTCTCCGTGTTCCGGATGACCACCCGCTCGATCCCGGCGTTGATGATCAGCCGGCGGCACATGGAACAGGAGGTGGCGTCGTGGAGCAGCTCGCCGGTCTTGGCCTCCCGTCCGGCCAGGTACAGGGTGGAGCCCAGGGTGTCCCGGCGGGCGGCGGAAATGATGGCGTTCATCTCCGCGTGGACCGAGCGGCACAGCTCATACCGCTCGCCGCTGGGGACCCGCATGGCCTCCCGGGTGCAGCAGCCCAGATCCATGCAGTTCTTCCGGCCCCGTGGGGCCCCGTTGTAGCCGGTGGAGACGATCTCGTCGTTCTTCACGATGATGGCCCCATAGCACCGGCGCAGGCAGGTGGAGCGCTCCAGCACGGTCTCCGCGATGTCCAGATAGTAATTTTCCTTGTCGATGCGTCTCATGGCGCGTCCCTCCCAGGCAGTAAGGTTTCTGCTGGCAGTATAGCGTATTTCTGCCCCTCTGGCAAGAAAAACCCGGCCCAAAACCGTCTTTCCCGGCCGCACAGACCCGGATCCGGCCCTGTCAGGGCACAATTTACATTTTGTTTACGATTGATTTCTTGACGTTCTCCGCCTTGCGCGCTATGATACTTTATAAATAAGAATCTGAAAAAACGGGGTGGGAGGTTTGCCCCGTTTTTCCCCCGCGCGAGGAGGCACCCACATGATTCGAAACGCGATCCAACGCTTTATGTATGGCCGGTACGGCAACGATCAGCTGAACGTCGGCCTGATGGTCCTGTATCTGGTCCTGTATCTGCTCTATTGGCTCACCAGCGCAGACCTGCTGTACTGGGTCTCCATGGTGGTGCTGTTCACCGCCCTGTTCCGCCTGTTGTCCCGCAGCCACGCCAAACGGCGGGCAGAAAACGCCAAGTTTTTACAGGCAGTCGGCCCCCTTCTGAAGTGGTACCGGCTGCGCCGCACCATTCGCCAGGACAAGGAGCACTGCTACTTCAAGTGCCCCAACTGCGGCCAGCAGCTCCGGGTCCCCCGGGGCAAGGGCAAGATCACCGTCACCTGCCGGGGCTGCGGCGCCTCCTTTGAGGAAAAGAGCTGATCCCCGCGCCCCATTTCGTCCCGCCGCCGGAGGCAGCCCCACACTTGGGTCTGCTTCCGGTTTTTTTGCTGTTTTTCCCGCAAAATACCGGGTTTGGCCCCAAAGCCTATTCCAGTTTTGGAAAAGCTATGGTATACTGTTTTAAGAGACTGTCCGGCCGCCGGCCGGATCCATTTTGAGAAATACAAGGAGAGAGACCCATGAATCCGATCTATGACGTTGTCATCTTGGGCTGTGGTGAGGCTGGGATTTTCGCCGCCTATGAGCTGGCCAGCCACCGCCCGGAGCTGAAGGTGCTGGCCCTGGACCAGGGGCGGGACATCTACCACCGCAGCTGCCCCATTGTGGCGGGCAAAGTGCGGGAGTGCATCCACTGCCCCGTGTGTGACACCATGTGCGGCTTCGGCGGGGCGGGCGCGTTCTCCGACGGAAAGTTCAACTTCACCACCCAGTTCGGCGGGTGGCTCACCGACTTTATGGAGCCCCGGCATGTGATGGAGCTCATTGACTATGTAGACTCCATCAACGTGGCTCACGGCGCCACTGAGCAGGTCTTTTCCACCGAGACCGCGGAGGCCAGAGCCCTGGCCCGCCGGGCCCTGGGCTATGACCTGCATCTGCTCCAGGCCCGGTGCAAGCACCTGGGCACCGAAAACAACCTGCGTATCCTTCAGAACATCTATGAGGGACTGAAGGACAAGCTGGAGTTCCGCTTCAACACCGCCGTGGAGCACATCGCCCGGGACGGTGAGGGCTTCCGCCTGACCCTGGAGAAGGGGGAAGAGGTCGCCTGCCGCCGGCTCATCGCCGCCCCCGGCCGCTCCGGCGCGGAGTGGTTCTCCAACCAGTGCAAGGACCTGGGTCTGGAGCTGCTGAACAACCAGGTGGACATCGGGGTGCGGGTGGAGCTGCCCGCCGCCGTCTTTGAGCACATCACCGACGTGGTGTACGAGTCCAAGCTGGTCTACCGCACCAAGCAGTACGGCGACCAGGTGCGCACCTTCTGCATGAACCCCTACGGCCATGTGGTGGCCGAAAACGTGGAGGGCATCAACACCGTCAACGGCCACTCCTATGCCGACCCCAGCCTCCGCAGTGAGAATACCAACTTCGCCCTGCTGGTGAGCAACCGCTTCACCCAGCCCTTCAACGAGCCCTACCGCTACGGCAAGCACATCGCCTCCCTGTCCAATATGCTGGCCGGCGGCGTGCTGGTCCAGCGCTTCGGCGACCTGGTGAAGGGGGTGCGCACCAACGAGCACCGGCTGGGCAAGTCCTTCACCCGGCCCACCCTCACCGCCGCCGTCCCGGGCGACCTGTCTCTGGCCCTGCCCAAGCGGCAGCTGGACGACATCATCGAGATGATCTATGTTCTGGATAAGATCGCCCCAGGCACCGCCAACCACGACACCCTGCTCTACGGCGCGGAGGTGAAGTTCTACTCCGCCCGCCTTCAGCTCACCCCGGAGCTGGAGACCGCCATCCCCAACTTCTTTGCCGCCGGCGACGGCGCGGGCGTCACCCGCGGCCTGGCCCAGGCTGGCGCCTCCGGCGTCCAGGCAGCCCGGGCCATCCTCAAGCGACTGGATTGACCTGCCGCTCCTCAGCCCAGGGCTGTGGGAGTCCGAGGGCCGGCGCACCCCGGTGCGGCGGCCCTCCTGCATCTTTTCGACCATTTTCTGCGTCCGGCCGTCCAGCGGAGGGGCACTGCCGCCGCCTCCCTCTCTCCTTCTATCGAAAGTGCCAAATCGAAAAACAGAAAGGGACCTGGCGGCGAAACACCGTGCTTCACAATGGTTATCCACATTATCCACAGAGTTTTCCACATATTATTATGTAAACTTATAAGCCAGAAAACCGGAACCTTTTCAGGCGTTTCTGCCTGTCAAGACTTTTCCACACCACAATATTGACAAATTTTTATTTTGCAGGAAACCGGGCAGTCTCCGTCGCCTGCCGCCGGTTTTCCACAGGAGGGAACACATATGGGGAGACAGGGAGACACCATCGCAGCCGTGGCCACCCCCGCCGGACCAGGAGCCATCGGCATCCTGAGGCTGTCCGGTCCTGGGGCGGCGGATATCGCCGCCGCCTGCTTCCGGCCCCTGGGTCGGAAGGGCCTTTTGGACCATCCCACCCGCACGCTGGTATATGGCAGCCTGCTGGACTGTGAGGGCCAAGTCATCGACCAGGTGCTGTGTACTTACAGCCGCGGTCCGGCCAGCTATACTGGGGAGGACACAGCGGAGCTCCACTGCCACGGCTCCCCCATGGTCCTCTCCCTGGGCCTTGAGGCCCTCTTTGCCCAGGGGGCCCGCCAGGCAGGCCCGGGGGAGTTCACCCAGCGGGCCTTTCTCAACGGGCGGCTGGACCTGGCCCAGGCGGAGGGTGTGGCCGACCTGCTGGACGCCCGGAGCCGGGAGGGGGCCCGCCACGCGGCGGGCCAGCTGTCCGGCGCACTGTCCCGGAAAATCGCGGCCATATACTCCGCCCTGGTGGATGTGATGGCCCACTTCCACGCGGTGCTGGACTATCCGGACGAGGACATCGACCCCTTCACCCAGGAGCAGCTCGCCCGGGACCTGGAAGCCCAGCGGCAGGACCTGGAGGCCCTGCTGTCCACCTATCAGCGGGGCCGCCGTTTGAGCCGGGGCGTGAAATGCGCCATCGTGGGGCGGCCCAATGCGGGCAAGTCCTCCCTGCTCAACACCCTGGCGGGCTACGACCGGGCCATCGTGACCGACATCCCCGGGACCACCCGGGACACGGTGGAGGAGACGGTGGAGCTGGGGGGCATCCCTCTGCGGCTCATCGACACGGCAGGTCTTCGGGACAGCAGCGATCCCATTGAGCAGCTGGGGGTGGAGCGCAGCCGCCGGGCCATGGAGGAGGCGGAGCTCATCCTGGTGGTGCTGGATCAGTCCCAGCCCGCCCGGGAGGAGGACGCCGCCCTGATCCGGGCGGCTGTCGAACGCGCCCCCACCATCGTGGTCCTGAACAAGCAGGACCTGCCCTGCCAGCTGGAGTGGACGGAACCGCTGGACCTGGCCGCCTCCGTCCCGATCTGCGCCAAAACCGGGGCGGGCCTGGACGGTCTGGCGGAGCTGGTGGCCCAGACCTTCCCCCGGGATCCCGGCTCCGGCTATGGGGAGCTGCTCACCAACCAGCGCCAGGCGGAGGCCGCCGGACGCGCGCTGGAGTCCGTCCGCCGGGCCGGAGAGGCCCTGGACCTGGGGGTCACCCCCGATGCCCTGCTCACCGACGTGGAGGAGGCCCTGTCCGCCCTGGGTGAGCTCACCGGCCAGTCGGTGCGGGACGACGTCACCGACCGGATCTTCCAGCGCTTCTGCGTGGGAAAATAGGGCGGCGCCCCTTGCGCGTCCACCGCGTCCGGCGTACAATAAAAGCCCGCCCCACAGGGCGGGGATCTGGAATTTTTGCCCCAAGGAGGGTTTTGGATGGATATTTGGAAGGAATTGAAGCAGGAGGGGGTGGACTCCGGCCTGCTGGAGGAGGTCCGGGCCTTCCGGGACGCCCACCCCGCCCCGCCGGAGGCCGCCGGGCGGGTGCCCCGTCCCCGCTTCCTCTACTATGGCAAGGAGGTCTGGGAGGGGGCGGCCGCCGCCCTGCTGTGCGGGGAGCATCTGCTCCTGGCCGGCCCCAAGGCCACGGGCAAAAACGTGCTGGCGGAGAATCTGGCCGCCGCCTTCGGCCGCCCCGCCTGGGACGTGTCCATGTACGTCAACGTGGACGCCGCCGCCCTCATCGGAGCGGACACCCTCCAGGATGGACAGGTTGCCTTCCGGGAGGGCCCTGTCTGCCAGTGCGCCCGGCTGGGGGGCTTCGGCGTACTGGACGAGGTAAATATGGCCAAAAATGAGGCCCTGGCCGTCCTCCACGCCACCCTGGACTTCCGCCGGGTCATCGACGTCCCCGGCTACCAGCGCATCCCCCTGGACCCCGCCGCCCGGTTCATCGGCACCATGAACTACGGCTATGCCGGCACCCGGGAACTGAACGAGGCCCTGGTCTCCCGCTTCGTGGTGCTGGATATGCCGGTCATCTCCCAGGAAAACCTGCAAAAGCTCCTCCGCCAGGGCTTTCCGGAGCTGAAAACCACCTGGGTGGAGCAGTTCTCCGCCCTGTTCCAGGATCTGCGGCAGAAGTGCGACAGCGGAGAGATCTCCACCAAGGCCCTGGATCTGCGGGGGCTCCTGTCCGCCCTCCACCTGATGGAGAAGGGGATCTCCTCCGGCCAGGCCCTGGAGCTGGGCATTATCAACAAGGCCTTTGACCCCTTTGAGCGCCAGCTGGTGGCCGACGCGGTGTGGAGCCGCATCCCCCGGGACGCGGACCGGGGCCGCCTGTTCGGAGTCTGAGATGGACCGGCAGGACATTGAGACCCGCCGTGCAGACAACCAGGTGTGGAACGGGGCGGAGGACTACGGCGTCCGCTCGGATTTCCACGCCTTCGACCCGGAGGGCGGGGCCGACCTGTATCTCAACACGGTCATCGGCCTGGTCCATCACTACTACGACTTCCGCCGCTTCAAGCCCCTATTCAACACCTTCCAGAGCCAGCTCGGCGGCGAGCTGTACACCGACCTGTTCTGGCTGGGACTGGAGGGGGCGGTCTACCACCGTGCCCGTGGGGACCGGCCGGTGCTGGATGCGCTGCGGCGGGAATACGCCGCCCGCACCGTGGCCCGGGGGCGGAACCAGGCTGTCCGGGAGAGCCTGGACAACCTCCGCTGTGCTTGGTTCCAGCGGGCCCTGGGGCAGCCCGGGCCGGAGGACGACTGGGAGCGGGGGGTGCTGGACGCCCTCACCTTTCCCCCGGGGCTGAATGAGGAGCAGCTGAAAGACCGGATGGAGGCCCTGCTCCACCGCTACTTCCGCCGCTCCCGGCGGAGCGTCACCGACCGCCAGTGGGCCGCCTGGGCCGGGCGGGATATGCTCTACGGGGACAAGAAGCGGGGCGGGCTGGTGCGCGGGAACGCCCTGCGCCGCCTGGGCCAGTCCGGCGGCGGCCCGGCGGAAGAGGGCGGCCGGAAGTTTTTCTGGCAGAAAAAGCACCTGTTCCACCTGGGCCAGGGGCGGACCCGGGAGCAGGTGCTGCGGGACTATGTGGAAAACTGCTTCGGTGTGTCCATGCTCCCGCCGGGGGAGCTGGCCGCCGCGGAGCAGGCCCTGTGCACCGGCAGCCACAAAAACTGCCGCCTCCACTTCACCCGGGGGGTGCTGCCCCAGGGGGAGGTGGATGGCGAGACCGCCTGGGAGCGCGCCGCCTTCCAGGCCCAGCGGGAGAAGAACCGGGCCTATTTCCAGGAAAACCTGGTGCGGAACCGGCTCATCATCGCCCAGCTGTCCCAGCGGCTGCAAAACACCATCCTGCTCCAGAGCGACGTCACCGACAGCCGCGCCCGGGCTGGCCGTCTCCAGCCCCGGCTGGCGTGGCGGGCCCCCGCCCTCCGGGACCAGAGGGTCTTTCTCCAGCGGCAGCAGAGCGAGCTGGGCGAGCTGTCCGTGGACATCCTGCTGGACGCCTCCGCCTCCCAGAACCAGCAGCAGGAGAAGCTGTCCACCCAGGCCTACCTCATCGCCGAGAGCCTCACCCGCTGTCAGATCCCGGTGCGGGTGACCTCCTTCTGCTCCGTCAGCGGCTGCACCGTCCTGCGGATCCTCCGGGACTACAACGAGTCGGGGAACAACGACGCCATCTTCGACTATGTCTCCGCCGGCTGGAACCGGGACGGCCTGGCCCTGCGGGCCATGGGCTGGCTGATGGACCGCAGCCCCTGTGACCACCGGCTGTTCATCCTGCTCTCCGACGCCAACCCCAACGACGACCAGAAGATCCCCGCCGCCGGACACTTTCCCAAGGATTACAGCGGGAAGGCCGGGGTGCAGGACACAGCGGATGAGGCCGCCCTCCTCCGCCGCCGGGGCATGGCTCCGGTGTGCGTCTTTACCGGGCGGGATGCCGATCTGGCCGCCGCCCACAAGATCTACGGGCGGGACCTGACCCGCATCCCCTCCATCGGCTGGTTCGCCGACACAGTGGGCAAGCTGATCCAGGGCCGCATCCAGAATATGGGCTGACCAGCCGGAGGGGCGCGTGTTCCCGCCTCATTTTCCCAAAACAGATAGACTGTGCCGCACCAGGGGCGGCACAGTCTATCTGTTTTGAAAGCCGGTTTGCGGCATCCGTTTCTATGATTCTGCCCAAAGATCGTCCACCTGGGCGCCGGTGTAGTACCAGGTGAGGATGTCCCGGAAGGAGCTGCCCTCCTTGGCCATGGCGTTGGCCCCGTACTGGCTCATGCCTACCCCATGGCCATAGCCGGTGACGGAAAAGGTGAAGCTGGTCCCGTCCCAGGCCACGGTGAAGGCGGCGGAGCGCAGGGAGAACAGGGTGCGCACCTGGCTGCCAGTGAGGGTGACGCCCCCCACCGGGATGCTGGTCACCGCTCCCCCGCTGGAGGCGGGGGTCCCGAACCAGCCCGAGGGGTCGCCGGACAGGTCGGCCCCGGGATAGGCGGCGAGCACCCGGCTGCGGACCTCCTCCGCCGTGAGGACCACCTGGCTGCGGTAGTTGGGGACCTCGTCCCTCTCCGGGCTGGAGACACTTTTCAGATAGTCCACCTGGCTGCCCCACACTGCCACCGCGTCCGCCGTCTGTCCGGGGGCGGAGGAGAAGAACACCGCCTGGATGGGCGCGCCCTGGTAGAGGATGCCCAGCCCGTCGGTGTCCGCCACCGCCTGACTGATCTTGGCGGAGTAGGTCCCGGCGCTGATCCCCCACCGGGTCTCCGCCGCCTGCCGCTCCACATAGGCCTGACAGCAGCCGCTGTCGGTGCACACGTCGGCCTGTGGGTGGGCAGCGTGGGCAGAGGCCTGCCGGACCACGGTATAGGTGCGGGCGGCGCAGGCCTGGGCCTTCAGGGCCTCCTCCTCGAAGGCGGCAGGCATCTCCGCCGCCACCACGCCGAAGAGGTAGTCCGCCATGGTCAGCTCCTCCACCGTGCCGTCCGGCTGGAGCAGCTTGACGATGTGGCCCCGGTCCCGGGCGGCCCGGGTGGTCTGCCCCTCCGGAGCTGTGGCCGTCAGGGGGGCGTTTTCCGTCTCTCCAGCGGCTCCGCCCCCCTCCCCCCGGACTGTGAGCAGAGGGAGGAGGAACAGTACTGCGGTGAGCGCCAGCCCAGCCCCCGCGGTGAGCCGCCAGGGGCTGCCCGCCACCGGCGGCATCCGTCCCCTTCTGCGTACCGCTCCCCTCATTCCGGTCCCTCCTCTCCCATGCAGCTGTGGTGACATGGTATGCGCCCGAAGGGCGGGATATGCCGGCGGCAAAAAGCCTTTGCGATTTTGACCGGCAGGCGGTATAATAGGGTCTGCTGAACGGTCCGGACCAGGACCGGATCCCAGGGGAGTCTGCGCCCCATCCGATCCAAGGAGGAATATGCTATGCTGCTGAATGTGCTCGCGGTAGGCGACGTGGTGGGCGAGGGGGGCCAGGATATTCTGGCCCGCCGCCTGCGGGAGGTCAAGCGGGAGGAGGACATCCACTTCACCGTGGTCAATGGGGAGAACGCCTCCGGCGTGGGTCTCACTCCTCGCCAGGCCCGTGGGATGTATGACGCCGGGGCCGACGTCATCACCCTGGGCAACCACACCTGGAACCGCATCCAGATCGCCGACTTTTTGGATAAGGACCCCTATATCCTCCGTCCGGCCAACTACGCCGGTCGGGTGCCGGGCCGGGGCTTCGGCATGTTCGACGGACCCCGGGGGCTGCGGATCGGAGTGATGAACCTGATGGGGCGTCTGGAGCTGAACCCCAACCTGGACAGCCCCTTCAAGACGGCCAACCAGCTGCTGCGGGGGACGGAGGCCCAGCGCTGTGACCTGGTGCTGGTGGACTTCCACGCCGAGGCCACCAGTGAGAAGGGGGCGCTGGCCTGGTATCTGGACGGGCGGGTCCAGGCTCTGTGGGGGACCCACACCCATGTGCCCACGGCGGACGGGCAGATCCTGCCCAAGGGGACGGGCTTTCTCACCGACCTGGGCATGACGGGGCCGCGGCGCTCCGTACTGGGCATCAAGCCGGAGCTGTCCATGAACCTCTTCCTGGGGGGGCTGCCCCGGCGGTATGAGGAGGCGGAGGGCCCCTGCAAGCTCAACGCCTGCCGCTTTACCATCGATACAGAGTCCGGACGGTGCGTCCAGGTCCGGCGGGTGGACCTGGAGGAGTAAGTCCGGCGGGAAAGGAGCCTTTTTTCCATGATCAAACTGATCCACGGGGCGGACCTGCATCTGGACAGCCCCTTTTCCGGCCTGACGCCGGAGCAGGCGGCCGCCCGGCGGCAGGAGCAGCGGGAACTGCTGGACCGTCTGGCCGGGCTGGCCCGGGAGCGGGAGGCCGACCTGGTGCTGCTGTCCGGCGACCTGCTGGACAGCCGGCGGACCTATCGGGAGACCGCCCAGGCCCTGGCCCGGTCCCTGGGGAGCCTCCCATGCCCGGTGTTCCTGGCCCCGGGGAACCATGACTTCTACGGGCCGCAGTCCCTGTATGCCGCCCTGGACTGGCCGGAGAACGTGCATATTTTCACCTCTGGATCGGTCCGGCGGGCGGAGGTCCCCGGGCTGGACTGCGTGGTCTATGGCCGGGCCTTTCTGGGCCCCCGGGAGGACCGCTCCCCCCTGGAGGGCTTCCGGGCGGAGCGGGACGGCCGGGTCCAGCTCATGGCGGTCCACGGGGAGGTGGACGGCCGGGGGGAGTACGGCCCCATCTCCCGGGAGGACATCGCCCGCAGCGGCCTGGACTATCTGGCGCTGGGGCACATCCACCAGGCCAGCGGCCTTCAGCGGGAGGGGAACACCTTCTGGGCCTATCCCGGCTGCCCGGAGGGCCGGGGCTTTGACGAGCTGGGAGACAAGGGCGTCCTCTATGTGGAGGCGGAGCCCGGGAGCTGCCGGGCGGAGTTCGTCCCCCTGTGCCGCCGGCGGTATCAGATCCTGTCCGTGGATGTGACCGGCGCGGAGGACCTGGCGGCGGCGGTGCGGGCCGCCCTGCCGCCGGACACGGCGGGGGATATATACCGCATCCTGCTCACCGGCGAGCGGGGGGCGGAGGCCCTGGACCTGGAGGGGCTGACCCGGGCGCTGGCCCCCCGGTTTTACGGCCTGACCCTCCGGGACCGCACCCGGGTTCAGCGGGCGGTGTGGGACCGGATGGAGGAGGACACCCTCACCGGGCTGTTCCTGCGCCTGATGGCCGCCCGGTGCCGGGCAGAGCCGGAGAATGAGATCCTCCAGCAGGCGGTGCGCTTCGGTCTGGCCGCCCTGGAGAACGGAGAGGATGTGGCGCCATGAGGATCAAACGGATGACAGCCACCTTCGGCGGGCTGACGGAGCAGCGGCTGGAGCTCGCCCCTGGCCTCAATCTGATCCAGGCTCCCAATGAGAGCGGGAAATCCACCTGGGCGGGCTTTTTGAAGGCTATGCTCTATGGGATCGACACCCGGGACCGGGACAAGAAGGGACATCTGGCGGACAAAAACCGCTATCAGCCCTGGTCCGGGGCCCCTATGGAGGGGGAACTGCTGCTGGAGTGGCAGGGCCGGGACATCACCATCCGCCGGGGCCCCCGGGGGAGCGTCCCCTTCGGGAACTTTTCCGCCGTCTATACCGGCACAGAGGAGCCCGTCCCCGGCCTGACGGCGGATACCTGCGGCGAGCTGTTGCTGGGAGTGGGCCGGGAGGTCTTTGAGCGCTCCGCGTTTGTGGGACAGGGCGGCTCCCTGACCGTCACCGCCACCCCGGAGCTGGAGCGGCGCATCGCCGCCCTGGTGTCCTCCGGACAGGAGGACGTATCCTTCTCCCAGGCGGAGGGGCGGCTGAAGGAGTGGCTCAACCGCCGGCGGGTGAACCGGAGCGTGGGCCGTATCCCCCAGCTGGAGGAGGCGCTGGCACAGGCCTCCGCCGTCCGCGGAGAAGCGGAGCAGGTCAACGATGAGGTGAACCTCCTGTCGGCGGAGCGGGCTGGTCTGGCCCGCCGGAAGGAACAGCTGGAGGCGGAGCTGGAGACCCATAAGGCGCTGGCCCGCCGGGAGCTGAACCGGAAGCTCCGTCAGGTCCGGGCCGAGCTGGCCCAGGCGGAGGTGGAGCAAGAGGGGCTGCGTCAGGAGCAGGCCCGGTTTCTTTCACTGCCGGACCGTGAGGAGCTGAAGAGGGCCCAGGGGGATCTGGCCTTACTCAAGGCCCTGGAGCCGGAGATCAAGCTGGGGGAGGAGTCCCTCGCCCAGGCGGAGGCGGAACTGGAACAGGCCCGGGCCCGAGCGGTAGACCCACAGTTCCCCGGGATGACCGGCGACGAGGCGGTGCAGAAGGCGGAGCGGGACACGGCGGAGCATCAGCGGTGGACTGAGAAGGGCCGGCGGTGCAGAAAGCGGGTCCCCATGCTCCAGCTGGCAGGCGCGGCGGCGGCCGTTCTCATCGCGGCGGGCGGCATGATAGCCGGCGGCGGGCCGTTCCCCTGGATCTGGCTGGCCCTGGCGGCCTATGGCGCGCTGGCGGCAGCCTCCCTCATTTCCCTGTCCGCGGGGAAGAAGGCAGACGCCGCCGGACGCCGGGTGCTGGAGCGCTATGGCGTCCAGGGGACGGATGAGGTCATTGCCCTGGCCCGGGCCTATCGGGAGCGGACAGCGGCCGCCGACCGGGCGGCCCAGCAGGTGCGGCTGGTCCGTTCCGGCCTGTCTGAGCGGCAGGCCCGGCGGGAGAACACCCGGACCGACCTTTTTCAGTTCGTCCACTCCTTCGCCCCGGAGGTGAAGGATCTGTTCGGCTGCTCCGCCGCCCTGTCCCTTGCCCTGAATCTGGAGGAGCGGGAGGCGGTGGCCGCAGCCCGTCTGGATGGCGCACGGCGGCTGTATGAGGCGCTGAAGGCCCAGGGGGGCCGGGAGGAGCCGGAGGACCCGGCTCTGGAGCGGCCCGCCCGCACCCTGGAGGAGACAGCCGCCCAGCTGGGGACCGCTCAGGCGGAGCTGGAGCGGGCGGAGCGCCAGCTGAACATGGCGCTGGGCCGACAGAAGGCGGTGGGGGACCCCGCCGCCCTGGCTGCGGAGGAGGAGAGCCTGTCCCGGGAGCTGGAGCGGCGCGAGGGGGAGTATCAGGCCATCTCCGCCGCCCTGGAGGGGCTGAAGGCGGCCAACGCCCAGCTTCAGGAGCGCTTCTCCCCGGAGCTGAACCGGCGGGCGGCGGACTATCTGAGCCGCCTCACCGGCGGGCGGTACCGGGAGCTGTCCCTGGACCGGGAGCTGGACGCCTCTGCCACGGAAGGAAGCGGGGTGCTGCCCCGGCGCGCCCTGTTCCTGTCCAAGGGGACGGTGGATCAGATCTATCTGGCGGTGCGTCTGGCGGTGTACGACCTGTGCCTGAAGGAGCGGCGGGCCCCGCTGGTGCTGGATGACGCCCTGGCCGCCTTTGATGATGGGCGGATGGCCCTGGCCCTGGACCTGCTGGCCCAGCTGGCGGAGGACCGGCAGATCCTGCTGTTCACCTGCCAGAGCCGGGAGGCCGCCTGCCTGTCCGGCCGCCCTGAGGTCACGATCCAGAGCCTGCCAGCCCGGGCATGAGTGTACCTACTGAATCAACTGTCATTTGAAAGACAGAGGTGTCATTCCCGAGGTACACGCCCCCGGAAATGACGGGATCCAATTTTATTCCGTCGCCTTCAGGCGACGGAACTCCTTGCAGGAGGGCTTTTTTGACAAGCTGAAGGCCCCGGAACATTTTCATGTTCCGGGGCCTGGATTTTTATAGGGGACCGATGGTATCAAAGGGCAGGAGGGAGAACACCGCCTTGCCCAGAATATAGTCCTCGTCGATGGAGCCGATACGGATGTCCCGGCTGTCATCGGAGTTGTTGCGGTTGTCGCCCATGACAAAGATCTCCCCCTCCGGGACCTCAAAGTGGGTCTGGGCCCGGTTTGGATCGGCGGTGATGTCATCCATGGGTTCCCGGATATAGGGCTCATCCAGCAGAACGCCGTCCACATAGACGCTGTTGCTCTCATAGTCGATGTCCACCGTCTGGCCGCCGGTGGCGATGACGCGCTTGACGATGGCCACGCCGCCCAGGTGCTCCACCGTGGTCTTGTTGAGCACCACAATGTCTCCCTGCTTCGGCTCATAACCCAGAGACCAGACCAGCAGGAGCTGCTGATCCTGGAGGGTGTTGGTCATGGACTCCCCCTGTACCCGGGTCAGACGCCCGATAAAGGTGAATACCAGTACCAGGCTCACCAGGGCGGTGGTCAGGGCGTTGAGCCAGTAAAACAGATCCTCCGAGGGCTTCTTTTCCTTCTTCTCCGGCTCGGCGCCGTCCGCCGGGGCAGCCCCCTCTTCCGGGAGTTCGGTCCGGGGCTCCTGGGGCTGGGGTTCATGTTCCAATTCTTCGGCCATAGGGCAACCTCCTCTGGGGCGTTTGTCAGCATTATACCCGCTCCGGAGGAAAAATGCAACCATTGGGCGCTATCCCGGCTCCGGGCAGGCCCGGGCATATCCGCCGCCGGGCAGCTGGAGGTACAGGTCCCCGCCGGGGGCGGCCCACAGAATACACCCTGCGTGTTCCCGGCGGGCGGCGTACAGACCGGTCCGGCTGTCTGCCCCCTCCTGGAAGAGGACGCCCAGCTGGACACTGTCCGGGGGCAGCTGGTCCAGCACCTCGCCGGTGAGGGCATAGGAGCCGTCCGGCGTTCGAATATCCGCACTTCCGGGTGCGTCCTCCTCCGCCCCGCTGCCGGAGCCTCCGCTTTCGGAGAGCCCGCTGCTCCCGCTGGCCGACAGAACGGGCAGGCGGAGCAGAAACACAGCGGCCAGACAGGCGGCCAGCAGCCCGCCAAACAGTCGGACCGGCCAGCTTACAATGTCCCACAGCACTCCCTCCTTGAATCGGTACGGCTCCGACGGTCTGCGCCGGAGGCTCTCTTTTTTATCAGACGCATCAGAGGGAGAAAAGGTTCCGCTGTGGTGAGAAAATTTTCCCTTTGAAAACAGCGCGCGGAGGCACGGCGGTCAGCCGCGCCTCCGCTTGGAGCATTTTATGTCATTTATCGGCGCGCTGGGTGTCCCGGACAAAGTATTCCGAGTTGTCCGCCCCCTCGGTCTTCCAGTCAAAGCGGCCCATAGACTTGATGAGCTTGGACAGCTTGGAGAAGCCGTAGTTCCGGGGGTCGAAGTCGGGCTGCTTCTTCATCAGCAGGTTGCTCAGCTTGCCCATGTGGGCAAAGCCGTCCTCGCCGCATACGTCCTCCACCGACTCGGCGATGAGCTCCGCCACATCGTCCGGGATCCCGGCGTTCTTCCGGCTCTCCTTTTTGGAGGGCTTCTGAGGCTGGGCCGCGGGGCGGGGCGCGTCGTCCTCCGCCTGCTGGGCGGCCGCCTTTCGGGCGGCGGCCCGGATGACCTCGATATAGACGAACTTGTCGCAGGCCACGATAAAGGGTTTGGGGGTCTTGCGCTCCCCCATGCCGTAGACCTTCATCCCGGCCTCCCGCAGGCGGATGGCCAGGCGGGTGAAGTCGCTGTCGCTGGACACCAGGACAAAGCCGTCGCAGTTGCCGGAGTACAGGATGTCCATGGCATCGATGATCATGGCGGAGTCGGTGGAGTTTTTCCCGGTGGTATAGCCGTACTGCTGGATGGGGGTGAGGGCGCACTCCAGCAGAATGGACTTCCAGGTGGACATATTGGGGCTGGTCCAGTCGCCGTAAATGCGCTTGATGGTGGGGGTGCCGTACACCGCCACCTCAGCCATCACATCCTTCATGGCGGTTCGGGAGGCGTTGTCCGCGTCGATGAGGACGGCCAGGCGCAGGTCCAGTTCGTTCTCAGCCACGGGGCCCCCCCCTGCCCCGGAGAAGGGCCTCCACCTGGGCCAGCTGCTCCTGGGTGTTCACCCCCAGCATCTCGTCCGGGGAGCAGGTGTCGCACAGGCCCACCCGGCCGCCGTCGGCCTTGATGAAGGCGGGCACGTCAGTGAGGTAGAGCTCCCCCTGGGCGTTGTCATCCCGCAGCCGGCCCAGGGCAGCCAGCAGCGCGGGGGCGTGGAACAGGTAGGTGCCGGTGTTGACCTCCCGGACAGCCTTCTGCTCCGGGGTGCAGTCCTTGTCCTCTACAATGGCTTGGAAGGTGCCGTCCGCCTCCCGGAGGATGCGGCCGTAGTTGCCCCCGTCCTCCAGCACAGAGGAGAGGAGGGTGCAGGCGTTGCCGTCCCGGAGGTGGGTCTCCGTCAGGGCACGGAAGGTCTCCCCCTTCATCAGGGGGGCGTCGCCGCAGCAGACCAGCACATGGCCGTCAAAGCCCTCCAGCAGATGGGCGGCGCACTGCACCGCGTGGCCGGTTCCGTGCTGCTCAGCCTGGACGGCGTGGGGGTATTGGGGATAGGCGGCCAGGACGGCTTCCTTCTTCCAGCCCACCACCAGGATCACGTCCTCCGGAGACAGAAAATCCAGCCCGGACAGGACGTAGTGGAGCAGGGGCTTCCCGTCGGCCAGCCGCATCACCTTGGGCAGATCCACGCCCTCTGTCTGGAGCCGGGTGCCCTTTCCGGCAGCCAGCACCAGCGCCTTTACCTTGTGATCCATGTTCATTCTCCTTCGTGTTGGATTTCAGTCCGGTCCCACAGCTGGGGCAGCAGGCGGTAGAAGTCCCCCTGCTCCCGCCACATGGCCAGAAGGGTCCCCCGGGCCACGGACACCTCCGCGGCCTCTCCGGTGAACTCGTTGCTCACCCCAAGGGGGAAGTCGGCGCTGAGGGTGTGGCCGGTCAGCTCAAACTTCAGGTTCCGCAGGGTGACCCCCTCCGCCTGCCCGCTGAGACAGAAGGCGGACCAGAAGCCGGTCAGCCCGGCGGGAAAGGTCATGGTCTCGTTCCGGAGGGCGGTGGCTACGGTGCCCTCCCCCGCCAGAACGCCCCGGGCCCCTTGGGTGGTGAGCCAGGCCAGTGCCTGAAGGTTGGCCAGGGTATGCTCCAGCCGGCCGCCCACGCCGCCCAGCAGGACGAACCGGCGGTATCCCCGGTCCAGACCCTCCCGCAGGGCGTAGACCATATCGGTGTCATCCTTGGCAACCGGGAGCTGCACCACGTTGGGGTGGTTGGGCCGACGGCCCAGAGAGTCAAAGTCGCCCACCACCAGATTGGGCGGCACGCCATAGGCCTCCAGCGCCTCATAGCCCTTGTCGGCGGCGATGAGAAAATCCTGCGCCCCCGGGTGAGGGCACAGAGACCAGGACAGGGGCATAGCCCCTACAACATAACAGATGGATGGATTCAAGCTGGGTTCCCCCTTTGTTTCGACCCCGGCCTGTTCGGATGGCCGGACCAGTTGCGGAGATGCCGATTGACAGTTCGATATATTTGCTTCTATTATAACGCCGGCAGCGGATTTGGGCAACGGAATTTTGCTCCCAGGGCCGGATTTTTGCTGCTGTCCGGCCGGAGCCGGCCCCCGCAGCACGGAACTTTCTGTCCACTGCACGAACCAAAAGCGGAGAATGCTGGATCCGGTGAATTAATTTAGGCGCGTGGTACGCTACCACACGCCTAAATTGCACCGAAGGAACGGAAGTAATTCTCTGATATTCTCTGACAAGCATGCTCTCTCAAACATAGGAAGATGCTGTAGACCAGCAGACAGCGGCATCAGTTCCTGCGGCACTGTGCATTTGTATAACTTGGATTTTCTGTATGCTGTATGTCAAAGGCCCAATTCCTGCACCATGCTTTATCAGGCCTTTGGCCTTCCGCTTGGTAGTGGCTCCCGCTCCTCTTCGAGTCTGTTGCCGCTCCTGCCGCCGGAATTGGTTTCCGAGCCGTCGTTGGTGGTCACCGATCCGCCGTTGTTGGTATAGCTGCCGCTGCAGTCCAGGGCCGTATTCCCGTTTCCGTTGCAGGTAAGATCCAGCGTTCCGCCGTTGACTGTGAGGTCCCCGTTGGAGTCCAGACAGTCTCCGTCCGACACCACGGTGATGGTCCCTCCGTTCACAGTGATGAAGCTGTCCTCACTGGCGGCGAACGGCTCGTCCCTGCCGCCGAAGCCGGAGCTGTCCGCGCCGCCAGCGGCATTGAAACCGTCGTCATGGGCGGTGACATCAAAGGCCCCGCCCTCCACCGTGACGGACAGGCCCTCGACGCCCTCATAGCAGTAGGGGATGGAAAATTCTCCAGCCCGGATGGTCACCGCATCATCGGAGTGGATGGCGTCATCCCCGCTTGAGAGGGTGAATGTCCCGCCGGTGACGGCCAGCGCGCCCCCGCTGTGGAGACAGTCGTCGGCACTGTCCACGGTGAATGTGCCTCCGTTGATGGTAAGGGCGCCGTCTGCCTTCACGCCCTTCTGGCTGACGGTGTCCTCCGCTGTTTCTGTCCCTTCCGCCGTCTCTGCGGCAGAAGCCGTTTCACTCCCTGACGGCTGGGCGGGAAGCTCCGGGAGTTGGCCGCCGCTGTTATCTGGACGTTCGGGCGGCGTCTCTCCCCCGGCGGGCGGATCGCCCTGGAGCGGCGCGCCGTCCTGTCCGCCCGGACCACCGCCCATGCCGCCGGGAGCAAAGCTGTCCCCTGTGGTCATGGTAACGGAAGCGCTGCCCCCGCCGGTGGTCAGGTCAAAGGTCCCACCGTCCACCTGCAGCGCTCCGCTGGCGCTGACGGCATCCCCCTGGGCGGTGATGGTGAAGGTCCCATCCGCCACATACAAAAAGCCCAAAGCGGAGTCATCTGCGTTTTCGGCGTGGAGTCCGTCCTTGCCGGAGATGATGGTGAAATCGCCGCCCGCCACGGCCAGGCTGTCCTTACCCGTCATGCCGTGCTCCGCGGCGGTGACGGTGTAGCTGCCGCCGGTGATGGTCAGCTCGTCCTTGGATACCACGCCGTGGCCCGCTTGCGCGTCAATGGTCAGACTGCCGGAACCGTTGAGGGTCAGGTCGGTCTTGGAGAACACCACGGAATCGATGTTGTTCTCGTCGATGGCAATATAGCTGCCGCCGTTGGTCAGGGTGTTTTCCGTCCCCTCCGCCAGGGTGAGGAACACTTTGTCGGCGCTCTTGGAATAGATGGCGGCGGAATCGGCGCAGGTGAGGCTTGCGCCGGCCAGGACGATCTGCACCTTATCGGTATCCCCGGCGTCCACCACGATCTGACCATCTGTCAAGGCGCCGGACACCAGATAAGTACCCTCGTCCAACAGGGTGATCCGGGAGCCGTCGATGGAGACAGCGTCGGAATCACAAACAGCAGTCTCCCCCTCCAGCTGGATGTGGACGGCGGCGCTCTCATCGTAGCTTCCATCCAGATCCCAGTCGCTGAACAGGGCCGCCGTGTCGATGACGGCCACAGATTCTGCGCCGGTGGATGCCGAGTCTCCTCCGTTGGATCCGGTATCTGTGTTCTGACAGCCGCTGAGCAGCAGCGAAAGGCTCAGCAGCAGTGGAATGGCGATTCTTTTCATGTTGTTCCTCCTGTTCATAGTCCGGCCGCTCCCGTCTCCTGCTGGCACAGGGAGATCTCCAGATTCCCATTGCGCTGGCGCAGGGCGTCGATCAGCGCTTTTTCCTGCCCTCCATCCCGGAGAGTCAGGTCGTAGGTCAGCTTGAAGAGGCTTCCCATGTTGGTGGTCTTGACCTGCTTCAGCTCGGACCGGGCGGCGTACTGCTCCAAAACCGGGTCAAAGACGCCTGTGTAGTCCAGATCCTCCGGGATGGTGATGTGCAGGGTGCGGCAGCGCAGGACATTTTTTCCGCCGCCAAAGCCCAGGGCGTGGTAGGCCATGGTGACCCCGCCCAGGATCAGGGTGAAGAGGACCGCATAGCCAAGATAGCCCATGCCTGCCATCAGGCCCGCCCCCATGGCGGCGAAGATGGCCCCGATCTCCCGGGCAGAGCCGGGGGCGGAGCGGAAGCGCACCAGACTGAAGGCCCCCGCCACCGCCACGCCGGCTCCCACATTGCCGTTGACCATCATAATGACCACACATACCACCGCCGGCAGGGTGGCCAGGGTGATGGCAAAGCCCGCGCTGGGCCGGGCGTGCCACAGCATCAGTACGCACAGGACCAGGCCGATGACCAGCGATGCCCCCACACACAGCAGGAACTGCTCCGGGGTGATCGTGTTGGTCAGCTGGGTGTCAAAGACACCGCGGAAGATCGTCTCAAGCATACCGTTTTCCTCCTTTCCATTCCCGCTCCAGCAGGAGCTGATAGGCCGTTCCGTATTTGGAGAAGGAGGTCTTGTACAGTCTCATCTCCGTCAGCAGGCGTACCATCCACAGCGGGATGGCCCCCGGGGCCTTCAGCTCCATCAGTACCTGATCCGGCCCCAGCAGGGCCGTGCCCCATGGGTCGGAGTCTAGGGTCAACTCCTCTGTCCGAAAGCGGATGGCGTCATCAAAGGTGATGCGCAGGCCGCTTTCCGGGGCAAGCCAGGAATCCCGCTCATAGGCGAGAAAGACCCGGGACTCCAGATCCGGATAAAAGTCCACGGTATAGCGGATCTCCCCGCCAATCTGGGTCTCCGGCCAGGGACAGGCGCCAGTGAGGCAATCCAGGGCCCGGTCATAGGGCAGGGTGAGACGCCGCTTATAGACGATGGAGCGGTATTTCTTTTTCAGCTCCATAAAAACAGGGCTGTCTCTCTCCGTCCGGCCATAGCTGCGCAGGCGCAGTTTCTCCTTATAGACCGGTTTTTCCAGACTCCGGCGGATGAGCCGGAAATCTGGAGTGTCCAGATAGAGGTTTCGGATGGAGCTGTGGCTGTATACATCGGGACGCAGATCCTCCCCGGCGGTGGCGAGCAGCCGGGCCTGCTGGTCCCTGGTCAGCAGATATTTGAATTCATACCGCTGAAAGACGGTTTCATTTTTCACTGCGAGATCCTCCTTGTGTTGGAATGGTAAAGTCAGTGTAAAATCCAAACCATAACTGAACTTAAAAATCCCAAAACTTTTTGCTGACAGCGGCCCGGGACCGTGCTATCTTTTAATTGTATTTAAGGTAGATGCGGCAGAATGCCATCAGAACAAAAGGAGGGATGCGGTGTGCGCATTTTATTGGCGGAGGATGAGCGGTCCCTTTCCCGGGCGGTGACCGCCCTGCTGGAGCGGAACCACTACGCGGTGGACGTGGTATACGACGGCGCGGAGGCGCTGGACTATCTGGAGGGCGGGAATTACGACGCCCTGATCCTGGACATCATGATGCCCAAGGTGGATGGGCTGGAGGTGCTGCGCCGCCTGCGGGAGCGGGGAAATGCCATTCCGGTGCTGATGCTCACCGCCAAAGGCGAGGTGGAGGACAAGGTGCTGGGCCTGGACTCCGGGGCCAACGACTACCTCACCAAGCCCTTCGCCACGGCGGAGCTGCTGGCCCGGCTGCGGGCCATGACCCGGCAGAGCGTCCAGCTCAGCAGCCGCCTGACCTTTGGGAACCTCTGCCTGGATCAGACCACCTTTGAGCTGTCCACCCCATCCGGCAGCTTCCGGCTGGCCAACAAGGAACATCAGATGATGGAGCTGTTTCTGCGCAATCCCCGGCAGATCATCCCCACAGAGCGGTTTCTGGAGCGGATCTGGGGCTATGACAGCGAGGTGGAGGTGTCTGTGGTGTGGGTCTATATCTCCTACCTCCGCAAGAAGCTGGCCGCCCTGCAGGCGGATGTGGAGATCCGGGCCAGCCGCAACCTCGGATATGCGCTGGAGGTGCGGGCATGATCCAAAGGCTGCGGGTGAAATTCATCACCGCCTCCATGCTGTCCCTGGCCCTGGTGCTTCTGGTGATCCTGGGCGGGGTCAACGCCATGAGCTATCGAAAGATCGTTCAGGACGCCGGCCACATTTTGGAGCTGCTCAGTGAAAACCGGGGCGCTTTTCCCAAGGCTCTTCCGCCGGACGGCGAGACCGGGAAGCCGGACCGCCCCCTTCCCCCGGGGAATGGGCTCTCCCCGGAGGCCCCCTTTGAATCCCGCTTCTTCTCCGTTCTGCTGGATGGAGAGGGGCAGGTGCTCCAGAGCGACACTGGGCAGATCGCCGCCGTGGATGACCAGAGTGCCGGAGAGATGGCGCAGGCCGTATGGGAGACCGGGCATACCGGCGGCTTTTGGGAGGACTACCGCTACGTCCGTGTGGCGGAGAACGGGGGCGTCCGCTTTATTTTTTTGGACTGCGGGCGGAGCCTCTCCAATTTTCGGACGACCCTGCTCGCCAGCGTCCTGGTGGCCCTGTCGGGCCTGCTGGCCGTCTTTCTGCTTCTGCTGGTCCTGTCCAGGCGGATCGTCCGCCCGGTGGCGGAGAGCTATGAAAAACAGCGCCGGTTCATCACCGACGCCGGACATGAATTGAAAACGCCGCTGACCATCATCGGCGCGGATCTGGATCTGGTGGAGCCGGAGCTGGAGGGCAACGAGTGGCTTCAGGACATCCGCTGTCAGGTCCGGCGGCTGGCCGGGCTGACACAGGACCTGATCTACCTCTCCCGCATGGAGGAGGAGACAGCGCCCATCCAGCCCATCGAGTTTCCCCTCTCCGACCTGACGGAGGAGATGGCCCAGTCCTTCCAGGGGCTGGCAAAGGCCCATGGAAAACAACTTACGCTGTCCATCCAGCCCATGCTCTCCTATACCGGGGATGAAAAGGCCGTCCGTCAGCTGCTGTCCATCCTTCTTGATAATGCCTTGAAATACACCCCGGAGGGTGGGGAGATCACTGTTTCTCTGTCAAAAGAGGGCCGCACACTCCGTCTTTCCGTCTCCAATACGATCCCGCAGCCCATGGAGCGGGAGACGCTGGACCGGCTCTTTGACCGCTTTTACCGGGCAGACCAGTCCCGCAGCAGCCAGACCGGCGGCTACGGGCTGGGCCTGTCCATCGCAAAGAGCATCGTGGCAGCCCACAGGGGGAAGATCTGGGCGGAGTGCGTGAAACCGGACCGGCTTGCCGTCTGTATCGAGCTTTCCGCCGGCCCGCGCCCCTTCATTTGAGGAGAGTCTGTAACCTGTGGCGGAACAATCAATCAGACAGGCAAAAACCGTCCTGCTGAATGTGTCGTTCAGCAGGGCGGTTTTGCTTGTCCTTCTGGGATCATTCTCTTGAGCGTACCGGGCGGACAGGCAAAAAGCCTGTATTCCATGCGGATTTGTGCCCTTTCAAGCGTTATTCCCACTCGGCAAATTCAGATATATGTGAGTGTATTTGAGGTGATTTCACAGGCAAAACATTCGCAAATATGTTAATGTTTTACCTGTTATCCGGGGCAACTCATTTTCTTAGTATCAAAATAGTATCACAGAAACGGAGGAAAAGCAACCTTTTCAGGCCCTACACAGCCCCGAAAAACTCCCCTCATCTTGAGGGGAGTTTCTGTCGAAATGGGTCTCAAATTGAGACCCATTTCGACCATCGCCTGGGAGCGTTTACACTCCCAGGCAATAGGGGATTGATTTCCGCCGAAGGCGGAAATCAATCCCACCATGGGACGCAATTCGACCCAAAATCAAAGGAGGCGGGCAAGTCACTTTTCGGCTTGACCGCTTTGATTATTGTTTAATAAAACTGAATAGAAGTGTTGAGATTTGTGCCGAAAACGCCACACATCAATTTATTTGTGCTTTTTCCGGTACATATTGGGGCTATATCCCGTTCTATCTTTGAAAAAGCGGTTGAACGTGGACAATCCTCCAAACCCGACAGCAGCCGCAATATCAATGATTTTTGTATCTGTCTGCACTAAAAGGCGCTTCGCTTCATTCAACCTGAGCGAATCCATATATGCTTTGGGTGTCATTCCGTAGGCTTCTTTGAATATTTCTACCGCCCGCCGTTCTGACAGACCGATCTTCTGCAATTCCTCGTTCCACAAAATCTGACGCTCGTACAATTCATCAAGATGATGTTTGATCGTTTCGGCTATGTCTTTCATTGGTTGGTATGCTAAGAGATCACTCCGGCAGCGTTTACACGGACGAAAACCGGCCTCGATTGCTTCCCCGGCATTCTGGAAAAAGCGCACATTTTCTCTTAACGGCTTTTTCGATGGACAGGAGGGCCTGCAAAAAATCCTGGTAGACAACACGCCGTAAAAAAACAATCCGTCATAGTTGGCATCGTTGTTGATCACGGCTTCGTACATTTCATCTGCGGTCATGTTCTCACTTCTTTCATTCAATGGGCTTCTATGTATGCGTCCAGTTCTTTATGCCATTTTTGAATATTGCATTCCTGCGGGTCGGTTGATTTACCCAAAAGGAGGTCGGTCAAATGACATGGAACCTTTCCTCCGATCTGCATGGCTTTAATACAGGACACGCAATACACGACAACTTTCTCACACGGCATACTGTCTGCCCGGCTTTTCATGGCTGTATGTATTTTTTCCATATCACAATTCGGGTACAGACTATCTCCACAACAGACAGAATTCGTGCCGATTTTTTCCGCTTCAATCACTTTGATGTTCATTTTTTGCAACAGTCCTCTGACGGCCTTGTGGACAACCGGAGTATTCCGTACTGGACAGGGGTCATGTACGCTGACCTCCATGCCATGATAATTAGGAAACGGGAAGTTATTCAGATTATCAATGATTTCCCATAACGAAATTGTAGAAATTCCGTCATAAAGAGTACGAAATCGCCTGTCACAACCAGCACATACATTGACAATGATAGAGCCGTTTGGCAGCCCGGGATCATGCCGGCAGCATATATTGTGCATTTGGATTTGCGGGTAATTGCTCTGCAAATACTTGAATAGTTCCGTTACATTCTCTGGGCGGTACAGACTTAATGCACATCCGGGATTGAAAAATAAATTTGTGGTATTCTTTGAAAACATTCTTTCCACCTCCAAAACCAGAATACCAGCCTTGCCCCGAAATTTCTTCTCAAAAACGGACATTTAATTTTAGCATACATTTCTTTTGTTTCACATCCGTATCACTTTTCCAGTGCAATCACATCGGGACGCAATTCAGCCACCGCTCCACCACCCAAAATCAAAAGAGGCGGGCAAGCACCCCTGGTGCTTGCCTGCCTTGATAACCGCAGAGCAAGGCCGGGCGGGGCGGTCAATGGCGGCGCACTTGTGCGCCGTTCAACTCGACCATTGACGGCCCCGGCTGGGATTGCTACAAATCATCCTCTTACCTTCTGAATGAGGGCTTTGGCCTCGTCTTTTTTCAAAACTTTACCATAGGACACGACCTTGCCATCTACCACAAGGGCAGGGGTAGTCATTACACCATAGGTAGCGATCTGCGAGAAGTCTGTCACATGGTCTATGGTTGTGTCCATGTGCAGTTCCGCAAGCGCTGCTCTGGTGGCATCTTCCAGCGCATGGCACTTCGCACAGCCAGAGCCCAGCACTTTTACCCCCGCGATTGTTTTTGCGGCCTCTGCTTCCACCATTTTTTCGGGTGTGCAACTACCGCCACAGCAACAACTTTTTTCCTCTTTCTTCTTGTGAAACAGTCCCATAGCGAATTACCTCCTTAGATTAAATCAAAATAAATTGAAACGCATTGAACAGGTAGCCAACAATGATAATGCCAATCGTACAAATGCCAATAAAGAGTGCCAGCAGTTTGGGTTTCACAGCCTTGCGGAGCATGATAAGGGACGGCAGGGACAAGGTAGTAACAGCCATCATAAAGGAAAGAACGGTCCCCAGTTGTGCCCCCTTAGAAAGTAGAGCCTCTGCAACAGGAATGGTGCCGAAAATATCTGCGTACATGGGGATACCAACGATTGTAGCGAGGATCACGCCAAAAGGATTGTTGCTGCCAAGTACGGTTTCAATCCAACTTTCCGGTATCCAGTTATGGATCAACGCACCGATCCCGACACCAATCAGAATATAGGGGAACACCTTCTTGAAGGTACCCAGCATTTGTTCCTTTGCGTAGGTGAGCCTTTCCCGGATCGTCAGGTCAGGAGACTCAATATCAACGCTGCCAGCCGAAAGTACAAAACTTTCAACATACTTTTCCATACGCAACTTTTCAATCATGCTACCGCCGATTACCGCAATCACGAGCCCAAGGATCACATAGACAACAGCCACTTTTGCGCCGAAAATGCTCATTAGCAGGACAAGACTTCCCAAATCGACCATCGGAGATGAAATCAAAAAGGAGAACGTCACCCCCAAGGGAAGTCCCGCACTGGTAAAACCGATGAACAGCGGGATAGATGAGCAGGAGCAAAAGGGGGTCACTGTTCCCAGCAGAGCGGAGATGATGTTCGCCCAAATCCCATGAAAACGACCTAAAATGCGCTTACTTCGCTCTGGCGGAAAATAACTTTGAATATAGGAGATTGCAAAAATCAATACGCAGAGCAGAACTGTGATTTTCAAGACATCGTAGATAAAAAACTGGACGCTGCCGCCAATGCGCCCATTTACATCCAAGCCCAGTGCCGACAGCCCAATGCCGAGAAGCTCGTTCAGCCATTTCATGCCAAGCACCTGGTCTTGAATGAAATCCCACACGCCCATACAAAAGCCTCACTTTCCATAGATAGAAAATATATCAAAAATTTTTGATGTATCGTGCCGATAGAAACGCCATCTAAGTAGATGGCGTTTCTATCCACAACGAGGACAGGTACCCTCATGCTCCATGTCTGGAGTTGTCAACTTCTTAAGCAATTCCACCGCATAGTTCCTGCCAGCAGGACTCAGGCGGTAGTGCATCCATTTACCCTCCTGGCGACTGACAACAATGCCAGAATCGCAGAGGATTTTCATGTGGTAGGAAAGGCCGGACTGCGTTAAATCCAATGGCTCTTGCAGGACGCAAGCACACTTTTCACCGCTCCTTAACTGTTCCAGGATTGCAAGCCGCTTAGGGTCACAGAGGGCCTTGAATACCTTTGCCTGCTCTTGATACGCTGTCCCCATGTTTTCACCTCACATCAAATTATTTTGATATGATTAGTATATGCGGCAATTATGCGTTTGTCAACAGTTCAATCAAAATTTTTTGAAGTCAACGCCCGCCACGCTCAAGAGAACGTCGGGGCCGCTTGCGGCCTTTCTCTGCCTGTTCCCACTGTTTGCCGGCCTCCACCGCCTCTGCTACCTGCTCCGGGCCAAAGACCCGCTTGACCCGTGTATAGTCGGAGAAGGACGAAAAAACTCGCAGGTCCCTTCAGAAAGGAACCTGCGAGTTTTAATTTCCAGCTATTCCCACTCCACCGTGGCCGGGGGCTTGCTTGTGATGTCATAGACAATGCGGTTGATCCCTTTCACTTCATTTACGATCCGCACAGAGACCTGATCCAGGACCTCATAGGGGATCCGGGCCCAGTCGGCAGTCATAAAATCATCGGTCGTGACTGCCCGGAGCGCCAGCGTGTGGTCATACGTCCTTCCGTCCCCCATGACGCCCACAGAGCGGGTGTCGGTGAGGACAGCGAAGTACTGGTTCAGGTTTCTGGCCTCGCCGGCCCTGGCGATCTCATCCCGGAAAATAAAATCCGCCTGCCGCAGCGTATCGGCTTTTTCCTTTGTGACCGCTCCGATGATCCGGATGGCAAGGCCGGGACCGGGGAACGGCTGGCGGCTGACCAGATACTCCGGCAGGCCGAGTTCCCGGCCCAGTTGACGCACCTCGTCCTTGAACAGCAGGCGCAGGGGCTCGATGATCTCCTTGAAATCCACATAGTCGGGCAGGCCGCCCACATTGTGGTGGCTCTTGATGACGGCGGCGGCGCCCGCGCCGGACTCGATCACATCGGGATAGATGGTGCCCTGTGCCAGATAGTCCACTGCGCCGATCTTTTTCGCCTCTTCCTCAAAGACACGGATGAATTCTTCCCCGATGATCTTGCGCTTGCGCTCCGGATCGGACTCGCCCGCCAGCTTTGTCAAAAAACGCTCCTCTGCATCGACACGGACAAAATTCATTGACCACTTTGCGAAAGCCGCCTCGACCTCGTCGCCCTCATTCAGCCGCATCAGGCCGTGATCCACAAAGACACAGGTGAGCTGGTCTCCGATCGCCTCGGCCAGAAGCGCCGCGCACACAGAGCTGTCCACGCCTCCGCTGAGCGCCAGGAGGACCCTGCCTTGTCCCACCTGTTCCCGGATCTGACCGATCGCGGTGTTCTTGTAGTCCGCCATGCTCCAGGTACCGCGGGCCCCACATACCTCATACAGGAAGTTATGGAGCATCTGCGTGCCGTATTCCGTATGGCTGACCTCCGGATGAAACTGAACGCCGTAAAACCTCCGTGCCTCGTCCGCGATCGCCACATGGGCGCAGGCGGCGGAATGGGCCGTCAGCCGGAATCCGGCCGGAACGCGCGCCATATAGTCGCCATGGCTCATCCAGGAGACGCTCTTCTCCGGGAGCCCCTGAAAAATGGGACAGGACCGGTCATACCACGTTACGGTTTTCCCGTACTCTCTGGCGGAATCCTCCTGCGCAGGCGTCACCTGGCCGCCCAGCACTTGGGCCAGCAGCTGACAGCCGTAACAGATGCCAAGGACTGGGATCCCCAGTTCAAAGATCGCCGGATCCACCTGGGGAGATCCCGCTTCATATACGCTGTTCGGACCCCCGGTAAAGATGATCCCGATGGGGGAAAACGAGCGGATCTCCTCCAGCGGCATGGTGTATGGGTGGACCTCGCAGTAGACGTGACATTCGCGCACCCGCCGGGCGATCAGCTGATTGTACTGACCGCCGAAATCCAGGATCAATATGCGTTCCATTTGGTATCCTCCTTGTCAATCCATGTCATCCAATTCGCCCGAAGTCTTCTCAAGGCCGGGATATGCCTTGCGGGAGCTGCGTGGGCACCGCAGCAAACCGCCTCGTGAAGCACCCTCTGCTCAGACTGCCAAAAGCGATTACGTTCCATCCTCTGACCGCTCCAGCCGCTCCCGGCCACGACACAGTCTCTCATAGGTTTCCCTCCTTGGCCTGGATCCTTTGCCGGATTTTTCGTTCAAACCGGTCCTTATCGCCCCGTCTCGGGATCGCAGTGGGGTATGCGCCCCCAAAGCAGGCGGTGCAGAAGCCCTCGCACCCATCCACGATCTGCAGCAGGTGCTCCACGCTGAGATAGCCCAGGGAATCTACGCCGATGATTTCAGCGATCTCCTCCACCGTGTGGTGGTTTGCGATCAGATGTTCCGCATCGTCAATGTCCGTGCCATAGTAGCAGGGGGCCACGAACGGCGGCGCGCTGACCCTCATGTGGATCTCTCTGGCCCCGGCCCTGCGCAGCAGATCGATCACGCCCCGGCAGGTGGTGCCCCGGACGATGGAATCGTCGATCAGCACGATACGCTTGCCCTCCACCAGCGCGCGGATGGGGTTGAGCTTGATGTTGACGCCCACCTCCCGCAGCTCCTGGGTGGGAGAGATAAAGGTGCGCCCAATATACTTATTTTTGGTAAAGCCGATCCCATAGGGGATCCCGGACGCCCTGGCATATCCCAGGGCGGCGTCCAGTCCGGAGTCCGGGACGCCGATGACCACGTCTGCCTCCACAGGGTGCTCGGCGGCAAGGAAAGCCCCGGCCCGCTGCCGTGCGGAGCTCACCGCGGCGCCGTCGATCACCGAGTCCGGCCTTGCAAAGTAAACGAACTCAAAGACACACAGATGCCTGCCTGCCGTCCCGCAGCGGCGGGTATCGCATTTCACGCCGTCATAGCTGACGGTGACGATCTCGCCGGGGCGGATGTCCCGGACGAACCGGGCTCCGACGGCATCCAGCGCACAGCTTTCCGAGGCAAAGACCGTTTTCCCGTCTGCTGTCTCTCCCATACAGAGGGGGCGGAAGCCGTGGGGATCCCGGGCGGCGATCAGCTTGGTGGGCGAGGAGATCACCAGAGAATAGGCCCCCTCGATCCTGCCCATGGCGGCATAAACCGCCTCCTCGATGGACGGGGTTCGGAGCCGCTCCTGCACGATGATATAGGCGATCACTTCGCTGTCGGTGGTGGTGTGGAAGATGGAGCCGCTCTGCTCCAGCCGGTTTCTCAGCTCATAGGAATTGGTCAGATTCCCGTTGTGGGCCAGGGCCATCCGGCCTTTATGGTGATTGATGATGATGGGCTGGGCGTTGCGCTTGCGGTCGGAGCCGGTGGTAGCATAGCGGACGTGTCCCACGACGATGTTGCCGGTCCCCAGCTGTTTGATGCGCTCCTTTGGGAAAACCTCGTTGACCAGCCCCTCGTCGCAATAGGCGGTGAACACCCCGTCATCATTGACCGCGATCCCCGCGCTCTCCTGCCCCCTGTGCTGGAGGGCAAACAGCCCGTAATAGGCTAGAGAGGCCACATCGGAGGTCGCTCTGGAAAAAACGCCAAAGACACCACACTCTTCCCGAATGTGGCGTTCCTTGGGAACGGGCTGTTTAATTTGTTCCATGTTCCACAAGCCTCTTCATGATCTCGGCGTATGCCTCCTCCACGCCGCCCAGGTCCCGGCGGAAGCGGTCCTTGTCCAGCTTTTCCCCGGTTGCGGAGTCCCACAGGCGGCAGGTATCAGGGCTGATCTCGTCCGCCAGAATGATCCTGCCATCCGAGGTCCTGCCAAACTCCAGCTTGAAGTCTGCCAGCGTCACGCCGCACTCGGCCCAAAAGCGCTGTAAAATGCGGTCGATCTTCAGCGCATAGCCCTTGATGGTCTCGATTTCAGCGGGGGTGGCCAGCTTCAGGGCCAGCGCGTGGCTGGTGTTGAGCAGAGGATCCCCCAGCGCGTCGTTTTTATAGGAGAACTCGAGAACGGGCTCGTCAAACACCAGCCCCTCCGCGACACCGTACCGCTTGGAGAAGGAGCCGGCGGCAATGTTGCGGACGATGACCTCCAGAGGGACGATGGACACCTTTTTGACCAGGGTCTCCCGCTCGCTCAGCTCCCGGACAAAGTGGGTTGGGATGCCGTTTTTCTCCAGCATCTGCATCAGGAGATTGCTCATCCGGTTGTTGATGACGCCCTTGCCCGCGATGGTCCCCTTTTTCAGTCCGTTGAAGGCGGTGGCGTCATCCTTGTAGTCCACGATATAGAGCTCCGGATCGTCCGTTCCATAGACCTTTTTGGCCTTGCCCTCGTAGATTTGTTTCAGCTTTTGCATCAATATTGTCCTCCCTTGTTATTTTCCACTGTCACCGTAGTTTGCAAGCACCCGGGCGGAGGGATCGTTCACATCACAGCCCTTCCACGCCTTGTTGGGCATCCAGAAGTCCACGACCATCCGGCTCTGGCCGGGGTAATATGCTTCAAAGATCTCGCGATACAACAGGGACTCCTTGGTGAAGGGACGGGCGTGGGTGTACGCCAGACGCTTCTCCGCAAATTCCTCGTCGGTATAGCGGCTCTCCGCATAGTCTTTCAGGTAATCCACCATGGAATGGCCTACCGCGTCGGAAAACGCGGCCTTTTCCCGGTAGAGGATGCTGCGGGGCAGATAGTCCCCCTCAAAGGCGCGGCGAAGCAGGTATTTCCCCTTTCCGTACTTGTTCAGCTTCCGCTCCGGATCGATGCTCATCACATACTCCACAAAGTCCAGGTCGCCGAAGGGCACGCGGGCCTCCAGGGAGTTGATGGAGACACAGCGGTCGGCCCGGAGCACATCGTACATGTGCAGCTCCCGGACACGTTTGACCGCTTCCCTCTGGAACTCCGCCGCCGACGGGGCAAAGTCGGTGTATTTATAGCCGAACAGCTCGTCGCTGATCTCACCGGTCAGCAGGACCCGAATATCCGTTTGCTCGTGGATCGCCTTACAGACCAAGTACATCCCCATGCTGGCCCGGATGGTGGTGATGTCGTAGGTGCCCAGCAGCGCGACCACCGTCTCCAGCGAATCCAGCACCTCCTCCGGCGTCATATAGACCTCTGTGTGCTCGCTTCCAATGTAGTCCGCCGCTTCTCTGGCATATTTCAAATCAATGGCATCCTCACTCATACCGATGGCAAAGGTGCGGATCGGCTTGTCAGCGTATTTCTGCGCCACCGCGCACACCAGCGAGGAGTCCAGCCCCCCGCTGAGGAGGAACCCAACCTTGGCATCGGACACCAGCCGCTTTCGGATGCCTGTGATCAGCTTTTCCCGGATGGTCCCGCACACGGTCTCCAGATCATCCCGGCACACCTCCCTGACGGCGGTGATGTCCCGGTAGCAGACGAATTTCCCGTCCTTGTAATAATGGCCTGGAGGGAAGGGCATGATCCGGTCACAGATCTCCACAAGGTTTTTGGGCTCGCTGGCAAAGACGATCGCACCAGCGGGATCATAGCCGTAGTAGAGCGGGCGGATCCCGATGGGATCCCGGGCCGCGAGATAGCTGCCGGTGCGGCCGTCGTACAGGATCAGCGCAAATTCCGCGTCCAGCATCCGGAACATATCCGTGCCGTACTCTTGATACAGCGGGAGCAGGATCTCACAGTCAGACCCGCTTTGGAACGCATAGCCCTTTTCCTGAAGCGCCTGCTTCATCGGCTCAAAGCCGTAGATCTCACCGTTGCAGACCACATAGCTGCCATCCAGCGCAAAAGGCTGCATCCCCTCCGGCTGCAATCCCATGATGGCCAGCCGGTGAAACCCCAGCAGCCCTTTTCCCGTATCCACGATCCGGCTGTCATCGGGACCGCGGGAAAGGGTCTTGTCAAACCCTTTCCTGAACTGCTCATAGTCGGCGGCTTCCGAACAGTAGCCCATGATGGAACACATAGTATCAACCTCCCAAACATCATCAGCATGCAACAGGGCAAGTGCTGTTCTCGCGGTGCCACCTGTATTTGTTCTCGTTTACGAGCCTCAGGGCAAGGCTCTTCCGCATCACGGGCGGTGTTCCGGCTCACCTACTCAGATCCCTCTTTTCAGTTCGCAGCTCGAAAAGTGTTATTCCCGCAAGCTCTGCCGCGCGGATTTCAGCATCCCGCGCTCTCTGTGGGTGAGTTCTTGCCGTACTTCTCTTTTCTCAAACGCTTTTATGCTTTTCCGAATGTCTGTCTCAGGCGGCCGGGAAAATCGGACCTTCCCGTTTTACCCCGTACCCGGTCACTTGACGCTGAAGAGCAGATCGCCATAGGTGGGGAACGGCCAGCAGCTTTCAGCGGTCAGGATCTCCGCTTCGTCGGCCGCGGCCCGCAGCTCGGTCATTCGGGACAGCAGCTCATCCCGGATGAAATCAGCCTCCTCGGTCACATCGGACAGGGTTTTGAGCCTGGCGGTCACACTGTCCAGCGCATCCACTCTTGTGTCTATGCGCTCGGTCACCGCCGCCAGCTTTTTGACCAGCTTCGTTTCGTAGCCGCAGCTGATCCCGGCATCCAGTGCCTTCTTGCCGGCGGCATCCCGGGCCACGTCCGCAGCATAGCGCGCAACGGCGGGCAGGATCTGCTTCCGTGCCATGTCGCTCATGGTCTGGGCTTCGATGCACACCGTTTTGCAGTAGTTCTCCAGCATGATCTCATACCGGGAGCGCAGCTCCGCCTCGGTATAGACCTTGTGGGCCGTCAGCATCTCGATGTTCTTCTTTTTCAAAAGCTCCGGGATCGCATCCGGTGTGGTGCGCAGGTTGAGCAGGCCCCGCTCCTCCACAGCCTCACGGATCCATGCGTCATCGTAGCCGTTCCCATTGAAAATGATCCGCTTATGGGCCTTGATGGTGCGCTTGATCAGCTCATGCAGGGCGGTGTTGAAGTCCTCCGCGCGCTCCAGTTCATCCGCGTAGAGCTTCAGCGACTGGGCCACCGCGGCGTTGAGCATGATGTTGGCACAGGCGATGGAGTTGGAGGACCCCAGCATACGGAACTCAAATTTATTGCCGGTAAAGGCGAAGGGCGAGGTGCGGTTGCGGTCCGTGGTATCCCGGAGAAAGCGAGGGAGCACATCCACCCCCAGCTTCATCTTCTTCTTTTCCACACCGGCATAGGCGGAATCGGTCTCGATGGCGTCCAGAACGGCGGTCAGCTCATCCCCCAGGAAGATCGAGATCACGGCGGGAGGCGCTTCGTTGGCGCCCAGCCGGTGGTCGTTTCCGGCCGTTGCAACAGAGGCCCTCAGCAGCCCCTGATAGTCGTCCACCGCCTGGATCACTGCCGCCAGGAACAGCAGGAACTGGGCGTTTTCATGGGGCGTCTCGCCGGGAGAGAGCAGGTTCACGCCCGTGTCGGTGGAGAGGGACCAGTTGTTGTGCTTGCCGCTGCCGTTGACCCCGGCAAAGGGCTTTTCGTGGAGCAGGCACACCATGCCATGCCCGGCCGCTACCCGCTGCATGATCTCCATGGTCAGCTGGTTCTGGTCCGTGGCCAGATTGGTGGTGGTGTAAATGGGGGCAAGCTCATGCTGGGCGGGCGCTACCTCGTTGTGCTCCGTCTTGGCCAGGATCCCCAGCTTCCATAATTCGGTGTTCAGCTCCTCCATGAAGGCGGCCACCCGGGGCTTGATGGAGCCGAAGTAATGGTCGTCCAGCTCCTGCCCCTTGGGGGGCTTGGCGCCGAACAGCGTTCTGCCCGTATAGATCAGGTCCCTGCGCTTTTCATACAGCGCCTTGTCAATCAGAAAATATTCCTGCTCCGGTCCGACAGAGGGGGTCACATGCCTGATCTCATCGCTGCCGAACAGCTTCAGGATGCGAAGGGCCTGCCGGTTCAGCGCCTCCATGCTGCGCAGGAGGGGCGTTTTCTTATCCAGCGCCTCTCCGCCATAGGAGCAGAAGGCGGTGGGGATGCAGAGGGTCTTTCCCTTGATAAAGGCATAGCTGGTGGGGTCCCATGCGGTGTAGCCCCGGGCCTCAAAGGTGGCCCGCAGACCGCCGGAGGGGAAGGATGAGGCGTCCGGCTCACCGCGGATGAGTTCCTTGCCGGAGAATTCCATGAGCACCCTGCCGTCCGGCGCGGGAGTGATGAAGCTGTCGTGCTTTTCCGCGGTGATCCCGGTCAGAGGCTGGAACCAGTGTGTGAAGTGTGTCGCTCCATTCTCGACTGCCCAGTCCTTCATGGCGTCAGCGACCGCATTGGCCACGGACAGATCCAGCCTGGTTCCTTTTTGAATGGTGCGCTTCAAAGAGTGGTACACATCCCCGGACAGGCGGGCTTTCATCACACGGCTGTCAAAGACCATGCTTCCGAAAATTTCTGGTACAGTCGTCATAGTGGGTCTTCCTTTCAAAAAAATAAAAAGAGACGCTGGCGTCATAAGAGGTACTGCCTCTGAGACGCCAATGTCTCTCAACACTGCAAATATACATCCGGCGGTCGGAAAAGTCAATTGTCAATTTGTTGAAAATGGATTTTCCTGGGTGATGATTTTTTGGCAGATTGCAGGCTTGTAAAACGGAGGATTTTCTCGTATTCTAACCGTAAAATCAGGATATTCCGCAAAAATGCGGGCTTTATCTTCCATTTTCTTTGCTTTGTCCGCCGTTTTTCACAGGGCGGTCCCGGCAGAAAAGGCGCGATTTGAGTTGAAACACCTTCGTTTGGAATGACAGAAAGCGGGTGAGAACGTGAAGTATACGCCGGAAGAAGTGATACAGTTCGTTCAGGAGGAGGACATCAAGTTTATTCGGCTGGCCTTTTGCAACGTCTATGGAAAGCAGCACAATGTGGCCATCATGCCCAGCGAGCTCAAACGCGCCTTCGCATACGGGATCGCCTTTGACGCCTCGGCGGTGGATGGCTTCGGCGGCGAGATCCGCTCCGACCTTCTGCTTCACCCGGACCCCTCTACCCTGATCCAGCTCCCCTGGAGGCCGGAGCAGGGCAAGGCGGTCCGGATGTTCTGCGATATTTCCTATCCGGACGGCAGGCCCTTTGAGCGGGATACCCGGAATATTTTGAAAAAAGCGGTGGCAGATGCCAGCGCCCTGGGTTGCCAGTTTGCATTTGGCGCCGAGATGGAGTTCTACCTGTTTCGGGTCGATGAATATGGAGATACTACAAAGATCCCCTATGACCGGGCGGGCTATATGGATATCGCGCCGGATGACAAGGGGGAAACGATCCGCCGGGAGATCTGCCTCATGCTGGAACAGATGGGGATCCAGCCCGAGAGCTCCCACCACGAGAGCGGCCCGGGCCAGAATGAGATCGATTTCCGGTACTCAGATCCCCTCACAGCCGCCGACCACGCCATCACCTTCCACACAGTCGTCCGCACTGTGGCCGCCCAGAACGGACTCTGCGCCAGCTTTTCCCCAAAGCCGCTGCCGGACTGGGATGGAAACGGGATGCACATCAATATCTCGGCCCAGTGTGATGAGGCCGCCCAGCCGCTGCCCAGTGTGATCGCGGGGATCTTGGAGAACATCCGGGACATGACGCTGTTTTTGAATCCCTGTGATGAATCCTACCGCCGTCTTGGCCACGACAAGGCCCCCCAGTATGTGACGTGGTCAGCGGAAAACCGCTCCCAGCTGATCCGCATTCCGGCGGCCGTGGGAGAATACCGCCGGGCCGAGCTGCGCTCCGCCGATCCGACAGCCAATCCATACATCGCCTATGCGCTTTTGATCTATGCCGGGATGTATGGGCTCGAGCATGAGCTGCAGCTGCCTCCCGCTTCTGACTTCAATGTTTATACCGCGCCTGCCGAGGTGCTGGAGGGGCTGAAAAAGCTGCCTGGCTCTCTGTATGAAGCCGCCGCTCTGGCCGGAGCAAGCGCATTCATCAATGAACATCTCCCGGAAACTGTGATCTCTGCCTATCGTCATCGATGAACAGCCTGCCATGACAAGGCGAAAGGAGGAGCGCTCATGGTCTTTCAGGAACGGACATACAGCGTACTGATCGTCACGGCTTCGGACAGCTTTACTGCGAAGATCATGCCTTTGCTCCCCGTGACGGACTACTGGCCGGTGACAACGGTACACAGCATTGGAGAAGCGCGCCGCAAAATCGCGGAAACAGTGTTTGACATCGTGCTGATCAACGCCCCGCTGCCGGATGATTTTGGGATGCGCCTGGCCGTGGACATCTGCACCAGCAGCGGCGCAGGGGTCCTCCTTCTGGTCCGGAACGATCAGTTTGACGATATTTACGCAAAGGTGGTCAGCTACGGCGTGCTTACACTGTCCAAGCCCACGAATATGCAGATGGTGGCGCAGAATCTGCGGATCCTCTGCGCCACTCGGGAGCGGATGCGTCAGATGGAGGCAAAACAGGCCACAGTGGAGGAAAAAATCGAGGAGATCCGACTGGTCAACCGCGCCAAGTGGCTGCTGATCGAGTGCCTCGGCATGACTGAACCGGAGGCCCACCGCTATATCGAAAAGCAGTCCATGGATCAGCGCCTATCCAAGCGGGAGGTTGCGGAATCTGTGATCAAAACTTATAAATAGCACAAAGATTCCTCACACAACAAAATTTAGAATTGTGAAAACTCAGGTTGACAAATTGCTGTCAGCCGCGGTACAATACCAGCGGTTGAACAAAGGCGTTCACCAAGGGACTTCTGTCCCCTGGTGAGCGCCTTTTTCTTTTTTGAATTTTCTGTGGGAGGGCGGCACATGACAAAGTATATTTTCGTGACAGGCGGCGTTGTTTCCGGACTGGGAAAGGGCATCACCGCGGCCTCTTTGGGCCGGCTGCTGAAGGCGCGGGGGCTGAAGGTCGCGGCGCAGAAGCTGGACCCATATATCAACGTTGATCCCGGTACCATGAGCCCTTATCAGCACGGTGAGGTCTATGTCACCGAGGATGGGGCCGAGACGGATCTGGATTTGGGACACTATGAGCGTTTTATTGACGAGGATCTAAACCAGTACTCCAACCTCACCACAGGAAAAGTCTACTCCAACGTCATCTCCAAGGAGCGCCGGGGCGAGTATCTGGGGACCACCGTGCAGACCATCCCCCACATCACCGACGAGATCAAACGCTTCATCTACAATGTCGGCAGTAAAGCAGAAGCTGATGTCGTGATCACCGAGATCGGCGGGACCATCGGTGATATAGAGAGCCAGCCCTTTATCGAGGCCATCCGTCAGGTCGGACATGAAGCAGGCCCGGGCAACGCCCTGTTTATCCATGTCACGCTGGTCCCCTATCTGAAGGCGTCCGGCGAACACAAATCCAAGCCCACCCAGCATTCGGTGAAGAAGCTGCAAGGGCTGGGGATCGCCCCGGACATCATCGTTCTGCGCTGTGACGAGCCAATCACCGATCCGGGCATCTTCCGCAAAATCGCTGACTTCTGCAACGTGAAGCCGGACTGCGTCATTGAGAATTTGACCCTTCCCGTTCTCTATGAGGCGCCGCTCTATTTGGAGCAGGCAAATCTGTCCGCGGTGGTCTGCCGGGAGCTGCGTCTGTCCACACCGGAGCCGGATCTGAGTGAGTGGCGGGCCATGGTCTCTGCCATCAAGCGCCGAAACCGTGCTGTGACCATCGGTCTTGTGGGGAAATATGTGCAGCTCCACGACGCCTATCTCTCCGTTGCGGAGGCCCTGCGTCATGCCGGGTTCGCCCTTGGCGCCGTGGTGGACATCCGGTGGATCGACTCGGAAACAGTCACGCCGGAAACAAAAGATGCCTGCCTCTCCTCGCTCGACGGTATTCTTGTCCCGGGCGGCTTCGGCGACCGCGGCATTGAGGGAATGATCCTGGCGGCCCAGTACGCCCGGGAGCACCACACACCCTACCTGGGCATTTGCCTCGGAATGCAGATCGCCGCCATCGAATTCGCCCGCCATGTGCTCGGTATCACGGACGCCAATTCGGGCGAATTTGACCCGGAATGTCCGCATAAGGTCATCGACTTTATGCCTGGTCAGAGCGAGGCAATCGACAAAGGCGGCACCCTCCGTCTGGGCAGCTACCCCTGTGTGGTCGCCGCTGGAACGACGATGGCGCGGTGTTATGGGAGTCCTCAGATCCGGGAGCGCCACCGCCATCGCTATGAGTTCAATAATGACTACCGGGATGCCCTGCGCGCGGCGGGCCTGACCATGAGCGGCCTTTCCCCTGATGGTCAGTTGGTAGAGGCCGTGGAACTGAGCGACAGACCCTTCTATGTGGGCGTGCAGTATCACCCCGAGTTCAAGAGCCGGCCCAACCGCCCCCATCCGCTTTTTCAGGGATTCATTGCAGCCGCATTGGAGGGACAGAACTAATCCGCTTGGGGGTACAGCAAAGGATAACGTACAATACTTTTCAATTTGCGAAAATTATTGTACGTTATCGATGAAAAATTCTGAAAACATTTAAAAAGCATTTCATATTTCATATATAAAACAGTTAGCCGACAGCTAACCGTTTTATACAGCTTGTCAAAGAACCCCGCCGGTGGCGAGGTTTTTCTGGTATAATAGAGAAAAAGGGGGGCTAAGGATGGAAAATTGGAGAAAGAATTCTCGAAAAGATATAGTGATGGTGGATGTGGATGCATTAGTCCCCCCAGACCATCTGCTCCGAAAAGTAGAAAGAGTCATGGATTATGACTGGCTATATGAGCGGTTAAGTCCATATTATTGCGCAGACAACGGGCGTCCAGGAACGGATCCTGTAGTGTTGATCAAGATGGTTCTAATTCAGCATTTGTTTGGGATCGCGTCTTTACGTCAGACTCACCGGGAGATACAAGTAAATATAGCATACCGTTGGTTCTTGGGATACAGTCTACTGGACGAGATCCCTCATTTCGCAACGGTAAGTTATGCCTTTTGCAAACGCTTTCCCCCGGAGCTGAGTGAAGAAATTTTTGCACATATTTTGAACAAAGCACTGAACAATCGGATGGTAGACCCAAGCATGATTTTTATCGACGGAACACATATTAAAGCATCCGCGAATAAAAAGAAGTTGCAGAAGGAACAGGTCGCCAAAGCCGCGAAGGTGTACGAGGAACAGCTTCGTAAAGAGGTCGCCGAGGAACGAAAAAAACTGGGTAAGAAAGTCAACGATGACGATGATGACGAAAATAAAGGAAGTTCCGGAGGAGGAACGGTTGAGAAAACGGTGTCCAAAACCGACCCTGACTGCGGAATGTTTGTAAAGGGGGCACATGAGCGGCAGTTTGCGTACGAAGCACATACGGCCTGCGACAAACACGGGATTGTATTGGGCGTGGAAGTAACCGCCGGAAATGTCAGTGACAGTGTGGCATGGGATGCGGTATACGACCAAGTAACAGAAAAATTTTCCGAAGTCGAATTCGTGACGATGGATGCCGGATACAAAACACCTTGGATTGCAAAGAAAGTTCTGGAACACAGCAGAATTCCCATCCTTCCCTATACCCGATACAAGGGAAAGAAAGATAAATTTAAGCCTTGGGATTTTATTTATGATGCAGCAACAGACAGTTTTACCTGTCCCAGAGGACATGAACTGCGGCATACGACCACAAGCAAAGAAGGGAAACGGACTTACCGCAGTTCACCCAAAATCTGCAAAGACTGTCCCTGCAGAACTGTTTGTGGCGCAAATGAAAGCGGACAGCGGATACTCACAACTCATATCTGGCAGGAATATCTCGATTTGGTCGAACATTTGAGAAAAACCGAACGTGGCAAGGAACTCTATGCCATGAGAAAAGAGACCGTAGAGCGTGTTTTTGCTGATGCAAAAGAAAAGCACGCCATGCGGTATACGCACCACCGAGGTCTGGCCCGGTTTTCTGCTTGGGTGAGGCTTAAATATGCTGCCATGAATCTCAAAAAGATTGCTATTTGGAAGTGGAATGCTTCTAATTTTGCTTCCTATATCATGATTTTTGCCCCGTTTAATGATAAAACGCCAGTCCTCGTGTTTTGAGAACTGGCGTTTTTTGACAAGCTGAAATGGGCGAGTCCTATAAGGACTCGCCCATGGCGCAGCGGGTGGGATTCGAACCCACGTGCGGTTGCCCGCAAACTGATTTCGAGTCAGCCCCGTTATGACCACTTCGATACCGCTGCATTTCGATCTTATCATGTGGGGCGCAGACCGCTGTGGGTCTGGGTCAAGAACAGGATACCAGACATTGCCGGAGAAATCAAGGCGCACATCAAATTTTTCTCAGGCCGGAGTGTAGGGGTCCCGGAAATATAGGGCGCTTTTCTTGTGCAGGGCAGAAAAAGGTGATATAATATCTCTATTTCAAGGCAGCCCTGCCAAAAACAAAGAAAACAGCGAGGTTACAGATATGACATACCGGGAAGAATTTATTACGTTTATGGTGCGCTCCGGCGTGCTGACCTTCGGGGACTTCACCACCAAATCGGGCCGCAAGACACCCTACTTCGTCAATACCGGCAACTATAAGACAGGGGCTCAGGCCGCCAAGCTGGGCGATTACTACGCCGCCTGCATCCAGGAGCACATGGCCGATGGCATCACCTGCCTGTTTGGCCCTGCCTATAAGGGCATCCCGCTGGCGGTGTCCGCGGCGGCCTCCCTGTACCGGAACTATGACCGGGATCTGCCCTACTGCTTCAACCGCAAGGAGGCCAAGGACCACGGCGAGGGCGGCTCCATGGTGGGCTATAAGCCCCAGGACGGCGACAACGTGGCCATCGTTGAGGATGTAGTCACCGCCGGCACCGCCGTGCGGGAGTCCATCGAGCTGTTCAAGCACGTGGCTGACGTGAACATCAAGGCCCTGTTTGTCTCCGTGGACCGGATGGAGCGGGGGACCCGGGAGTGCTCCACCCTGGACGAGCTGCGCCAGGACTACGGCATCCAGGTGTTCCCCATCGTCACCGTCCGGGAGGTCATTTCCTTCCTCCACAACAACCCCATCGACGGCAAGGTCTACATTGATGACGAGATGAAGGCCAAGATGGAGGCCTATCTGGAGGAGTACGGAGCAAAGGGCTGAGTCACACGCTCCCCCGTCCCCTCGGAGCGCGGAGGGGCCTCTGTGGGAGCGCCCGCGTTTTGGAAGGAGAGGGATAGATCCCATGGCAGAAGCCTGGAAACACCACCACACCGGTCACCGGCAGCGGCTGAAGGCGGAATTTCTGGCCCGGGGCCTGGAGGGCTGGCCGGACCACAAGGTCCTGGAACTGCTTTTGTGCTATGCCATCCCTCAGGGGGATGTGAACGGTCTGGCCCACGAGCTGGTGGAGCGGTTCGGCTCCCTGGCCGGGGCGCTGGACGCGTCGGTGGAGGAGCTGAAAAAGGTGCCGGGGGTGGGAGAGCACACAGCGGTGCTGCTTCGGATGCTCCCAGCCCTGCTGGGCCGCTATCAGGGCTCCCGGGCGCGGCTGGCCGCGGTGATCAACTGGCCGGAGGACGCCTACGCCTGGCTGGAGCCTTACTTCTTTGGGGCCAGAAACGAGATGGTCTATGTCCTGTGCCTGGACGGCAAGCGCCAGGTGCTGGGCGTGCGGCGGGTGGCCGAGGGCAGCATCGAAATGGCTCAGGTCAACACCCGCCGGATCGCGGAGGAGGCGCTGGGGCTGCGGGCGGCCCGGATCTATGTGGCCCACAACCATGTGAGCAACCTGGCCCTGCCGTCCCAGGCGGACTGGCTGGTGACCGACGTCCTCCGGGCGGCGCTGGCCCCCATCGGGATCCATCTGGAGGACCACTTGATCTTTGTGGACGGGGATATGCTCTCCCTTAAGAACAGCGAGCACCGCCGGAATCTGTCAGCAGTCTAGTAAGTACATCGTCCGCGCAGGCGCGGATGGGAACGCTCCTCCTCCCTGCGGAGGAGGAGCGCAGTTTTTACCCGGGAAAAGCCTGGGGGAATTTCCCGGAAATCTCCTTGTCATAGAACATTGGTTCTGGTACAATGGAGGCAAAGCAGCAGAGAGGAGGGGAACAGATGCCGAAGTTTGAAGTCGTTTCTGAATATCAGCCTGCCGGCGACCAGCCGGAGGCCATCGCAGCCCTGTCCCGGGGGCTGGAGATGGGGCTGGATGAGCAGACCCTGCTGGGCGTCACCGGCTCAGGCAAGACCTTCACCATGGCCAAGATCATCGAGCAGGTCCAGCGCCCCGCCCTGGTGCTGGCCCACAACAAGACCCTGGCCGCCCAGCTGTGCGCTGAGTTCCGGGAATTTTTCCCCAACAACGCGGTGGAGTATTTCGTGAGTTACTACGACTACTACCAGCCGGAGGCCTACATCCCCCATACGGATACCTTCATTGAAAAGGACTCCGCCATCAACGAGGAGATCGACCGCCTGCGCCTGTCCGCCACCGCCTCCCTGCTGGAGCGGCGGGACGTGATTGTGGTGTCCTCCGTCTCCTGCATCTACGGCCTGGGCGAGCCGGAGGATTTTGCCCAGATGATGGTCTCCCTCCGGGTGGGGGCACAGATCGAGCGGGACGAGCTGCTGAAAAAGCTGGTGGCCATCCGCTATGAGCGCAACGACATCGCCTTTGAGCGCAATATGTTCCGGGTCCGGGGGGACACCGTGGAGGTCTGGCCTGCCTACTGGAAGGACACCGCCATTCGGGTGGAGTTTTTTGGGGACGAGATCGACCGCATCAGTGAGATCAACGTGGTCACCGGCTCCCCCATCCGGCGGCTGAACAATATCCCCATCTGGCCGGCCACCCACTATGTCACCCCCAAGGAGAAGATGGACGCCGCCGTCCAGGAGATCTATCGGGAGCTGGAGGAGCGCGTGGCCTTTTTCGAGGGGGAAGGCAAGCTCATCGAGGCCCAGCGGGTCAAGCAGCGCACCATGTACGACATCGAGATGATGCAGGAGCTGGGCTACTGCTCCGGCATCGAGAACTACTCCCGGGTGATCGAGGGGCGGCCGGTGGGCTCTCCCCCACACACCCTGCTGGATTACTTCCCCGAGGACTTCGTTCTCTTCATCGATGAGAGCCACGTCACCCTCCCCCAGGTCCGGGCCATGTACAACGGGGACCGGGCCCGCAAGACCACCCTGGTGGACTATGGCTTCCGCCTGCCCTGTGCCTTTGACAACCGGCCGCTGAAATTTCCGGAGTTTGAGCAGCGGCTCAACCAGGTCATCTATGTCTCCGCCACCCCCGGGGAATACGAGCGCACCCGGTCAGGGCAGGTCGTGGAGCAGGTCATCCGTCCCACCGGCCTGCTGGACCCCCGCATTGAGGTCCGCCCGGTGGAGGGGCAGATCGACGACCTCATCGGGGAGATCAACCAGCGCACGGCCCGCAAGGAACGGGTGCTGGTCACCACCCTCACCAAGAAGATGGCGGAGGACCTCACCACCTATCTTCAGGGGGCCGGGATCCGGGTGCGCTATATGCACCACGACATCGACACCATCGAGCGCATGGAGATCATTCGGGACCTCCGCCTGGGGACCTTCGACGTCCTGGTGGGCATTAACCTGCTGAGAGAGGGACTGGATCTGCCGGAGGTCAGCCTGGTAGCCATTCTGGACGCGGACAAGGAGGGCTTCCTGCGGTCGGAGACTTCCCTGATCCAGACCATTGGCCGGGCTGCCCGAAACGCCGACGGTATGGTCGTCATGTACGCGGATACCGTCACCCCCTCCATGCGCCGGGCCATCGATGAGACGGAGCGCCGCCGGGAGAAGCAGGACGCCTTCAACAGGGCCCACGGCATCGTGCCCAAAACTGTGGTCAAGTCGGTGCGGGAGCTGCTGGAGCTGTCCGCCGCCTCCGACGAGGCGGCCTCCGCTCAGCGCCAGGGCCGGACCAAGGCGATGACCAAGCAGGAGAAGGCCGCCGAGATCGCCCGCCTGGAGAAGGCCATGAAAGAGGCGGCGAAAATGCTGGAATTCGAGCTGGCCGCCAGTCTGCGGGATCAAATCATCGAACTGCGGGGACAGTGAGCGCGCCGCCTCTTTCTCCCCGCACACCGGGCGGGCGCGCCGGAAGGCGCGTACAAGCGTTTTGCCGGAGGCAAAACCTTGCCGCAGGCGGAATTGATTTCCGCCGAGGATTCAAAAAATCCGGGGTCCCCGCGGACCTTGTCCGTGGGGCGGCGGCGAAGATGCTGGAGTTCGAGCTGGCTGCCAGTCTGCGGGATCAGATCATCGAACTGCGGGGGCAGTGAGCGGGCCCGATATCTCCATCCGCCCACCCCACCAAGGAGGGACCACTTTGGACGATTTTCCTACCCGGAAACATAACCGCCTCCCCGGGTACGATTATACCCAACCGGGATGTTATTTTGTGACTATATGCAGCAAGGACAGGGAGCATCTATTTGGTCGCGTCGTAGGGGCCGATGTCCTCATCGGCCCACACGTCCAATTATCGGAAATCGGTGCCATTGTGAAACAAACAATTTCTCAAATTCCGCTTGTAGATCTATCTATTGTCATGCCAAATCATGTCCACATTTTGCTCCGTCTTCCTGCCGCCGGCGACGGGCCGATGGAGACATCGGCCCCTACACGATCGGTTCCTTGGATCGTTCGCTATTTAAAACGGACCGTTACAATGGCTTGTGGAAAAACTGTCTGGCAGCGCGGCTACCACGACCACATCGTCCGCGGCGAGGCGGACTATCTCCGCATTTGGAACTATATTGACACCAACCCCGCCAAATGGCGGGAGGATCGCTACTATACAGAAACCGAGGGATAGAGCCATGTCCAAAAAAGAGGAAAAGACCAATGTCATGCGGGTTCTGGAGCAGAAGGGCATCCCCTTCACCCCCCACACCTACCCCCATGAGGACGGGGTGGCGGTGGACGGTGTCACCGTGGCCAGGAGCATGGGCCAGGACCCGGAGTGCGTGTTCAAGACCCTGGTGGCCCGGGGGGCCTCCAAGGCCCTGTATGTGTTCGACATCCCGGTGGGGGACACGCTGGACCTGAAAAAGGCGGCCCGGGCGGTGGGTGAAAAGTCCATCGCCATGCTGCCCCAGAAGGAGCTGCTGTCCAACACCGGATATGTCCACGGGGGCTGCTCCCCGGTGGGGATGAAGAAGCAGTACCCCACCGTGTTCCACGAGACGGCGGAGATCCTGGATACCATCACCGTCTCCGCAGGCAAGATCGGCTATCAGGTGGAGCTGGCCCCCGGCGACCTGATCGCCCTGGTAGGAGGTACGACAGCGGACCTGACGGTATGACAGAAGGAGGAAGAATCTATGAAATTCTGGCAGCAAAAATGGCGTAGTATGAATGGCTTCCGACGGATGATCCTTGTGGTCCTGGCGCTGATGCTGGTGGGCTTCGGGGCGGCCATGGCGGCGGCTCAGACCCGGCTCCCGTTCATTTCTGACGGGGAAGGGCGGCTCACCCCCAAGGCGGAGGGCGAGACCCTGGTCTACTCCGGGCAGCTGGACGGCGGGCAGGTAAGGCTGACCGTACGGCCGGACGGCACGGCGGAGTACCAGTGGGAAACCCTGACCTACGGCCCCTATCAGCTGGAGGGCTCCCCGGAGGCGCCGGTGTCCAGTGCTCTGGTGGGTCCGAACGCCCGGGGCGTGACCATCCGGCAGGGGGACCGGATCCTGTTTTGGGGCAGCTATGACCCCGCGCCGAAAAATGTGCTGTTCACCCTGGTGTCCGACGGCGCCCCCCTGGCAGAGAGGGCCCGGATCCCAGTGGAGGACGCCGGACAGCAGGAGCACGCCCCCAGGCTCATCGTGCTGTGTCAGGCCGCCCTGAGGGAGGAACTCCATCAGGGGGACTGGGGCGTCTTTGGGATCGGGGCGCTGCTGACCCTGCTGGTCATGGCCTGGGTCCTGCTTTCAGAGGCGGTCTTTCAGTTCCGGGCCTCGCTGTGGGCCCGGGGGACCGGGGGGGCGGAGCCCTCGCAGCTGTATACCACCGTGGAGGGGCTGTCCTGGATGGTGGTGACAGTCCTGCTGGCCCTCCTGTACTGGATGGCCCTGACCCGGATCTGTTAGGAGGCGATGGGATGTCCACCCGCCCGGAATTTGTACAGTATCTGCTGGACCAGCTGGAGGGTCTGGGGGAGCTGAGAGCCCGGAAGATGTTTGGGGATTACCTGATCTATCTGAACGACCGGCCCGCTCTGCTGGTGTGCGACGGGACCCCCTTCGCCAAGCCCCTGCCCTGCGTGGCAGAGCTGCTGGAGGACCGGCCCACAGCGCCTCCCTATGAGGGCGCCAAGGCCCACTACGTCCTGGACCCGGAGGACCGGAACACCCTGCGCCGGGCGGCGGAGCTGGTGTCCCAGAACAGCCCGCCGCCCACGAAACGGAGGAGGAACGCACACCCATGACCATACGAAAAGCGGCACAAGAGGACCACCCCTCTATCTATCATCTGGTGCGGACAGCCTTTGCCACCGCCCGGGTCAGCGACGGGACCGAGCAGGACTTTGTGCTGGAGCTGCGCCGGCGGGACACCTACCGCCCGGAGCTGGAGCTGGTGGCTGAGGAGAACGGACAGCTGATCGGCCACATCCTCCTCACCCCTTTGCCGGTCCCCGGCGCTCCCGAGGGGCTGCGGGGGCTGATGGCGGCCCCCCTGTGCGTCCGGCTGGAGGACCGAAACCGTGGCCTGGGCGGCCAGCTTCTCCATGAAGGAGGCCGCCGGGCGGCTGAGCTGGGGTACAATGCCCTGTTTCTGGTGGGCGACCCGGAATACTACGGCCGATACGGCTTCCGAAACGCCGTCTCCCTGGGGTTCCAAAACGCCTCCGGCGTGCCCGACCCGTTTTTGCTGGCCCGCTCCCTGAACCCGGATGGGTTTCAGGAGGCCGGCGGTGTGCTGAACCTGCACTGAGCAGACTGACAGAAAAGTTGAGGGGGGAGCCCGATGCCCGACCAGAAGCGAAGGAAAAATTTTCTGTACCCCAGGCCGAAGGAGGGGACTGACCCGACGGAGCAGCGGGAGTTTCCGTATCTCCCGGAGGCGGTCAACGCCAGTTTTGTGATCGGCGGGGCGGATGCCGAAGCTGTCCCAGTGAAAGAGGGCACTCCCATACCGGCCCCGGAACCGGAGCCCGCTGAGCCGCCAGGAAAATACCCCTGCCCCTGCTGTGGGCATCTCACCTTCCCCGTCCCCAAGGAGGATGCCTTGGCCTACATCTGCCCGGTGTGCTGCTGGGAGAACGATGTATTTGACCCGGGGGAGGACGACCCCAGCGACGAGAACTGCGGCATGACCCTCCGCCAGGGGCGGGAAAACTACCAGAAGTGGGGCGCGGTGCGGGAGGATCTGGTTCGCCACGCCCGGCCGCCCCGACCGCAGGAGCGGCCCAAATCCGGTAAAATCCCCTCTTAGCGAATTACAAACTGGAATATAACCGAGGAATACTACTATGCAGGATCATATTTATGTAAAAGGAGCCCGGGAAAACAACCTGAAAAATGTGGATGTGACCATTCCGCGGGACAAGCTGGTGGTGCTCACCGGCCTGTCGGGGAGCGGCAAATCCTCCCTGGCCTTCGACACCATCTACGCGGAGGGACAGCGGCGGTATGTGGAGTCCCTGTCCTCCTATGCCCGGATGTTCCTGGGGCAGATGGAGAAGCCCGACGTGGACTACATCGACGGCCTCTCCCCCGCCATCTCCATCGACCAAAAGACCACCAGTAAGAATCCCCGGTCCACCGTGGGCACCGTCACCGAGATCTATGACTATCTCCGCCTGCTCTGGGCCCGGGTGGGCACCCCCCACTGCCCTATATGCGGCAAGGAGATCAAACAGCAGACCATCGACCAGATCATCGACCAGGTGCTGGAGCTGCCCGAGGCCACCCGGATCCAGGTCATGGCCCCGGTGATCCGGGGCAAGAAGGGCGAGCACGCCAAGGTCTTCGAGGACGCACGCCGCTCCGGCTATGTGCGCTGCCGGGTGGACGGCATTGCCTATGATCTGAGCGAAGAGATCAAGCTGGAGAAGAACAAGAAGCACAACATCGAAATCGTGGTGGACCGCCTGGTCATCCGGGAGGACATCGCCCGCCGCCTGACGGACAGCGTGGAGATCGCCTCCAACCTGTCCGGCGGCCTGGTGGTGGTCAATGTGGTGGGGGAGGACCGGGACATCCTCTTCTCACAGAACTACGCCTGCGAGGACTGCGGCGTGTCCATTGAGGAACTCACCCCCCGGATGTTTTCCTTCAACAACCCATACGGGGCCTGTCCCGCCTGCACCGGCCTGGGCAGCCAGCTGAAGGTGGATCCGGAGCTCATCATTCCCAACAAAGACCTGTCCATTCTGGAGGGGGCCATCACCGCCTCCGGCTGGAGCAACATCAAGTCCGACGGCATCGCCCGGATGTACTTCGACGCTCTGGCCAAAAAGTACCGCTTCAAGCTGGACACCCCGGTGAAGAACCTGTCCCCCGAGGTGATGGACGTGATCCTCTACGGAACCCGGGGGGAGGAGCTCACCCTCCACTATGACCAGCCCCGGGGCAAGGGCACCCTGCACCAGGCCTTTGAGGGGATCTGCAACAACCTGGAGCGCCGGTACAAGGAGACCCAGTCCGACGCCATGCGCCGGGAGCTGGAGGACTGCATGAGCGAGTGCCCCTGCCCTACCTGTCAGGGCCGCCGCCTGCGGAAGGAGTCCCTGGCCGTCACAGTGGGCGGGCTGGACATTGACGCCTTCTGCCGCAAGTCGGTGACCCAGGCCCTGGACTTTGTGGACCATCTGGAGCTGACCGAGGTCCAGATGCGCATTGCGGAGCGCATTTTGAAGGAGATCAAAAGCCGGCTGGGCTTCCTCCAGTCGGTGGGCCTGCAATACCTCACCCTGTCCCGGGGGGCGGGCTCCCTGTCCGGCGGCGAGAGCCAGCGCATCCGCCTGGCCACTCAGATCGGCTCCTCCCTCATGGGGGTGCTGTATATCCTGGACGAGCCCTCCATCGGCCTGCACCAGCGGGACAACGATATGCTGCTGAAAACCATGCAGGACCTGCGGGACCTGGGGAACACCCTGCTGGTGGTGGAGCATGACGAGGACACCATGCGGGCGGCCGACTATATCATCGACGTAGGCCCCGGCGCGGGGGTCCACGGGGGCGAGATCGTGGCGGCGGGCACTCCGGAGGAGGTGATGAACACCCCCGGCTCCATCACCGGCGAATATCTGTCCGGGCGCAGAAAGATCCCCGTCCCCCGGGAGCGGCGGAAGGGGAACGGGAAGCTTCTGAAGGTATTTGGGGCGGCAGAGAACAACCTGCGGCACATCGATGTGGAGATCCCCCTTGGGACCTTCACCTGTGTCACCGGGGTGTCCGGCTCGGGCAAGTCCTCCCTGGTGAACGAGATCCTGTATAAGAAGCTGGGCGCCGACCTGAACCGGGTGAAGGTCCGAGCGGGCAGACACGACCGCATCGAGGGTGAGGAGTTCCTGGACAAGGTCATTGACATCGACCAGTCCCCCATTGGCCGCACGCCCCGGTCCAATCCGGCCACCTATACCGGGCTGTTCAACGACATCCGGGAGCTGTTCGCCTCCACCCAGGACGCCAAGGCCCGGGGCTATGGCCCGGGGCGGTTCTCCTTCAACACCCGGGGCGGCCGGTGCGAAGCCTGCCAGGGAGACGGCCTGCTGAAGATCGAGATGCACTTCCTGCCGGACATCTACGTCCCCTGCGAGGTGTGCAAGGGCAAGCGGTACAACCGGGAGACGCTGGAGGTCCACTACAAGGGCAAAAACATCTATGAGGTGCTGGAGATGACGGTGGACGAGGCCCTCCCCTTCTTTGAGAACCTCCCCCGGATCTATAACCGGCTGAAAACCCTGGAGGAGGTAGGACTGGGCTATGTGAAGCTGGGGCAGGCGTCCACCACCCTGTCCGGCGGCGAGGCCCAGCGGGTCAAGCTGGCCACCGAGCTGAGCAAACGCTCCACCGGCCGGACCATCTATATCCTGGACGAGCCCACCACCGGCCTGCACAGCTATGACGTCCAGCGGCTGATCGAGGTCCTGCAAAAGCTGGTGGATGTGGGCAACACCGTGGTGGTCATCGAGCACAACCTGGACGTCATCAAGACCGCCGACCACATCATCGACCTGGGCCCCGAGGGGGGCGACGGCGGCGGCGCCATAGTCTGCACCGGGACGCCGGAGGAGGTGGCCGCCTGCGGGGCCAGCTATACGGGGCGGTATCTGAAGCGGATGCTGGAGTGATCTTCCCCGCCCGCCGGTTCACCTCCGCAGGGCGAAACCCTTCGCATGGAACGAAACCCTTCCGAAAAACAGCGGGCGGATCAGAGACCCGCCCCGACAACATCTCAGGCGGATCACCGCAAAACGGGACAACGGGAGGGGCAAGCCCCTCCCCTACGGGTAAGCGGAAAACATCCCGCAGTGTTTACCAGAAGGCTTCCGTTCAACGAACCCCGATTTGCACCCTCTGCCACGGCTGGTCGGAACCAGGCGCGGCTGTGAAATGGCACAGGCCGAAATTTTGCACCCCATCAGGGCCCAGTGGCCCGGAAGGAATTTAGACCGGGAACCGTATTTTGTGCGCCGGAACTTCTACGGAAGGGCGTAGGGGTATCCCCCGTAAACGGGGGGCCGGGGGGAACGAACTGGAGCCGGAGGGGCCCTGTCCCGACGGCGATGTGAGTCTCCCCCGGCGGCGGTTTGCCTCCTTTGCCGCCGCGGGCAAAGGAGGTCGCCCCGCAGGGCGAAACCCTTCGCATGGAACGAAACCCTTCCGAAAAACAGCGGGCGGATCTGGTACCCGCCCCGACAACATCTCAGGCAGATCACCGCGAAACGGAACAACGGGAGGGGCAAGCCCCGCCCCTACGGGTAAGCGGAAAACATCCCGCAGAGGGGGGACGGGCGCACAGTGTGCGCCCCTGCGGCGGTTTCAGGGCCTTCATAGATCCCAGCGGGACGAAGCTCACCCCTCCAGCTCCCGGCCCAGGGCCAGACCGGTCCTGACCCCCAGCCGGAACCCCTGGACTGCGTAAAAGGCCAGGACGGCCCGGGTGTCCCGCGCCTGCTCCTGGTCCAGGGCGTCCCAGAACAGAGCGGCCCGGAAGGCGTCCCCGTCATCCATGGGCCGGCCTTCGATCTGCGGCAGGATATAGTGGTCATAGAGCCAGCGCATACACTCTGTCATCGTCGAAACACCCCGAACACGAACTATTATAATGTTATTATAATCACGAACTTTAAGATTGTCAACAGGGAGCGTGAAGGATTTGGAAGTTATTCTGCCAAGTGTTGCGGAACGGCTCAAGCCCCTGCGAAAGTCCCGGGGACTGACGCAGATGGAGATGGGGAAGCTCTTGAACTGCACCGACCGTCATTATCAAAAAATCGAGTATGGACAGGTCAATCTGCCTGCCACTACGTTGATCTTTCTGGCCGACTTTTTTCATGTGACCACCGATTATCTGCTGGGCCGGGATTGACGAATTGGAAACCATCGTGTAGGATGGAGACTTGAGAAATCCAATACAAAAGGAGATCGATGCAATATGGAGCGGATTCGGCTGACAGACCCGGCGGATCCCCGCTTTGGGGATGCCTTCGCCCTGTATGAGATCAGCTTCCCAGTCTATGAGCGGCGGACACGGGCGGCCCAGGCAGCCCGGCTGAGTCACCCGGAGTACCACTTTGACCTGCTGATGGAGGGAGAGCGTTTCCTGGGGATCCTGCTGTTCTGGGAGGCGGATGGCTTCCGCTATGTGGAGCACTTCGCTACCTGTCCCCAGCTTCGGGGGCAGGGCGTGGGAACCCGGGCGCTGGCCCAGCTGAACGGCGAGGGGGTCCCCGTGGTGCTGGAGATCGACCTGCCCCGGGACGAGGTCTCCATCCGGCGGCAGCATTTTTATGAGCGCTGCGGCTTCTTCTCCAACCCATACCGCCATGTCCATCCCCCCTACCGGGCGGGCTGTCAGGGACATCCCCTGGTGGTGATGACCAGCCCGGCCCCGGCCTCCTGGGAAGAGTACGACCGCTTTGCCGCCTATCTGGGCGGGACCGTTATGGAGGACTGCAAGATCCCCCTGACTGAAACTGAAGAATAAAGGAGACCAATATGGATACCCTGCAATGGCTGACTGAGACGGAATTTGGAAAGTGCATCTTCACCATGCTGGTTTCGATGGTCCCCATCATCGAGCTGCGGGGCGGACTGCCCTTCGGCGTGGCCCTGGGCCTGCCCTATCATCTGGCCTTTCCCGCCGCCGTCCTTGGAAATTTGATCCCCGCCCCATTCATTATCGTCTACATCCGCCGGATCTTTGAGTTGATGCGGAAATATCTTCCCCGGCTCAACGGCCTGGTAGACCAGCTGGAGGAGAAGGCCCACCTCAAGGGCCAGAAGGTGCAGAAATATCAGTACATCGGCCTTTGGCTCTTTGTGGCCATTCCCCTGCCGGGGACGGGGGCCTGGACCGGCTCGCTGGTCGCCGCGTTTCTGGGGATGCGGCTGAAAAAGGCCATGCCCGCGGTCACCCTGGGCGTTCTCACTGCCGGGGCCATCATGCTGGCCCTCACCCATGTGGGGATCAACCTGTTTTCCGGGGCGGTGTGACCGACTCAGTATCCATTCCGGGCTGGGACACATAGGATGGTTCGGAGGTGGTGACCGTGGAAATGCTGGAGGCCGCCCTGGCCCTTCTGTGTGCCCTGGGCGTGGGGAGCCTGCTGTGGCTGCTGTTCGGCCTGCTGGTCCGTCCGGCCCGGGGGCGTGAGCCCTGGGTGGTGCTCCCCGGGCGGGGGCCTGGCGAGGATCTGGAGGCCGGCCTGCGCCAGCTGGCCTGGCTGCGCCGGGCGGGCCTGTTTCGGGGCGAGGCGGTGATCTGGGACGAGGCTCTGGACCGGGAGGGTCGTCAGCTGGCCCTGCGGCTGGCCCTGCGGTGGCCGTGGGTCGTCTGCTGTCCGCCGGGGGAGCTGGAGGAGTGGCTGCGGGAGGCGGTCCGGCAGACGGACAGAGTCCCCCAATAAACAGGGGGACCCTTTTGAGCCGCCCGTCCTGCTGTGATTCGGCTGAAACGCCATAGGGGCGGGACACCTGCCCGCCCGCCGGTTCACCCCCGTGGAATGTTTTCCCGCCATCCTGTAGGGGAGGGGCTTGCCCCTCCCGCTGTATCTCGGAAATGGCCGTGGGTCGCCGTAGGGGCGGCCCCATGTGCCCGCCCGCCAGATTTCGGAAGGGTTTCCTTCCATGCGGAGGGTTTCGCCCTGCGGGGCGAGTTCCTTTTTCCTCGGCGAAAAAGGAACCAAAACGCCGCCGGGGGTGGGCTCCGATGGGCGTCCCCGCCTATAGTCGCGCACCCCCCGTCCCCCATTTACGGGGGATACCCCTATACCCTTATGTAATATTTCCGGCGCGCAAAATATGGTTCCAGGTTTGATTCCGTCCGGGCCACTGGGCCCTAGTACGGCACCAAATTTCGGCCTGTGCTATTTCACTGCTGCGCCTGGTTCCGACCAGCCGTGGCAGGGGGTGCGGAATCGGAGGCGCGTCGATCGGAATTGCTCCGAACACAGAAATCGGGCGGGCCGGTGTCCCGCCCCTGCGGCGTTAAAAAATCACAGCAAACGGGACAGAAAAAGAAACAGAGAGGAGTGGTCACCATGACGGAGCAGGGTGCGGAACAGTCTGTATTGGAAGGGGCCGTCTCCTCTCTGATCTTTCAAAATGAGGAAAACGGCTATACCATCCTGCGCCTGGATGTGGGCGAGGAGGAGATGACCGTGGTGGGCTCCATGCCCGGGGTATCCCCCGGGGAGTACCTCACCGTTCGGGGCCAGTGGGTGCGCCACGCCACCTACGGCGTGCAGTTCCGGGCGGATGTGGTGGAGCGCCGCCTGCCCCAGGGGATGAAGGAGATCTACCACTACCTGGCCTCCGGCGCGGTGAAAGGGGTGGGAAAGGCCACCGCCCGCCTGCTCATCGAGGAGTTCGGCGAGGACGCCCTGCGGGTCATGGAGGAGGAGCCGGAGAAGCTCACCCGGCTGCGGGGGGTGTCCCCCAAGCGGGCCCGGTCCATCAGCGAGGCCTTCCGGAAGCAGATGGGGATGCGCCGCCTGCTGGAGTTCCTGTCGGAGCACCAGCTGCCCATGGAACTGTCCAGCCGCCTGTTCCGTGCCTATGGCGACGTGGCCCTTGAGGTGGTGCGCTCCAACCCCTATGTCCTGGCGGCGGGGGAGTTCGGGGTGGACTTCTCTCAGGCGGACGCCCTGGCCCTCTCCCTGGGTGTGGCGGCGGACGACCCCCAGCGGCTGGAGGCCGGACTGCTGTTTGAGCTGTCCCACAACAACTGGAACAACGGTCACACCTTTCTCCCCGCCCAGAAGCTGGTGGGGGCCACCGCCCAGCTGCTGGAGTGCCGGGAGGAACAGCTGGAGGAGCGGCTGGAGGCCCTGGCCGTCCGGGGCGAGGTGGACCTGGACCAGGTGGCGGGACAGGAGGCGGTCTATCTCCCCGCCCTGTACGAGGCGGAGACCTACATCGCCCAGCGGATGGGCGAGATGAGCCGGGCGGAGCTTCTGCCGCCGGATGGTCTGGACCGCCTGCTGAAGCAGATCCAGCGGGCCCAGGGGATCACCTATGCCCCCCAGCAGCTCCAGGCGGTGCGGCAGGCGGCCCAGCGGCAGGTGATGCTGCTCACCGGCGGGCCGGGCACCGGCAAGACCACCTGCCTGCGGGGCGTGCTGGCCCTGTTTGAGGCCATGGGTCTGGAAACCGCCCTGGCCGCCCCCACCGGCCGGGCAGCCAAGCGGCTGGGGGAGCTGTGCTCCACCGAGGCCTCCACCATCCACCGCCTGCTGGAGACCGGCTTCGACCCCCACACCGGCCAGCTGGTGTTCACCCACGACGAGTACGACCCCCTGAAGGCGGATGCGGTCATTGTGGACGAGGTCTCCATGGTGGACGTGCCCCTGATGGCCGCCCTGATGGCCGCCCTGCGGGGGGACTGCCGGCTGGTGCTGGTGGGCGACCCGGACCAGCTCCCCTCCGTGGGGCCGGGAAACCTGTTCTCCGACCTGATCCGCAGCGGGGCGGTGCCCACCGTCCGTCTCACCGAGATCTTTCGCCAGGCGGCCCAGAGCGCCATCGTCCGAAACGCCCACATGGTAAATTCCGGGGAGCTACCCGACCTGCGGCGGAACGACAACGACTTCTTCTGCCTGCGGCGGCGGGATCCCCAGTCAGCGGTGGAGACCATTGTGGACCTGTGCCGCCGGCGGCTGCCGGAGCGCATGGGGATCCCCGCCGACCAGATCCAGGTCCTCTCCCCCACCCGGCGGCGGGGCACCGGGACCGCGGTGCTGAACCAGGCCCTCCAGGCCGCCCTCAATCCCCCGGCGGAGCAGAAGGGGGAGCGCCGCTTCGGCGACTGGATCTTCCGGGCGGGGGACCGGGTGATGCAGGTCAAGAACAACTACGACATCCTCTGGCGGGAGGAGGGCGGGACCGCCTCCGGCATGGGGATGTTCAACGGGGACATCGGGGTGATCCGCACCGTGGACAAGGAAGTCGTCCTGGTGGACTTTGACGGCAAACTGGTGGAGTACACCCCGGATATGCTGGGGGAGTTGGAGCCCGCTTTTGCCGTCACGGTACATAAGGCCCAGGGCAGCGAGTACCGGGCGGTCATCCTGGCCGCCCTGGACGGGGCCCCCATGCTGATGACCCGGGGGGTGCTGTACACCGCCATCACCCGGGCCAAAAGCCTGTTCATCGTGGTGGGAGACGATGGCGCGGTGGCCCGCATGGTGTCCAACAACCGCCAGGCCCGGCGGTACTCCGGTCTCCGTGCCCGCCTGGCGGGCGAGCTGGAGGGGCACGGAGAAACCGCCCTCCCATAAAATCCATAACAGATGAGGCTGCTGTCCCCATGGGACGGCAGCCTCATTTTTTGTATGAAACAGGCATGGACGCCCGGCGGACCCCTCAGAGCGGGCCGCCATACTCCTCCCGGGCCCGGCGGAGGAACTCCGCGTCCTGATCGTCCAGAGCGTGGAGCCCGGCGGTCTCCTCCATGTGGTGGGTAAACTCGTGGGCCACAGTGGCAAAGAGTTCGTCCTTCCAGGTCTCCTCGTCCTCCTCCGCCAGCAGAGCGGCGAAGGATCCGTAGTACAGGACGATGTACCGCCCCAGCAGGTCGTGACAGTACTCCCCCATGATGTACATCTCCCCCAGCGGAAACTCCGGGTCCGGAAGGGCCTCCTCCTCCAGCTGGATGCCCCCGTCCAGCTGGTCAAAAAATGCGTCGGGGAAACCGGCGGAGATCTCCTCCAGCCAGTCCCCCACCTGCTCATAGCTTGGGATCATGGCGTTCACATCCTTTTGAACATCATACCGCCCCGCGGCTGCCTGCTAAGGTTTAAACAGAGAGTTCGGGGACGACGCGGCTGACCTGGGCCCGCTCCATCTCCCCGGTGACCTGGAAAAGAAGCTCCATAAAATACTTGGCGTAGTGGGTAAGATAGCGCTGCCTGTGCCGCAGGAGGGACAGGGTCTGGACAATGGGCGCCCCCTGGTCCATGAGAGGGAAAATGTTGAGCTGATCCCCCAGGACCGAGGCGTTCGCCACAATGCCCACCTGGGTACAGTAGCAGGCAGCCATTCCCTGGGCGCACAGAGGGAGGATGTGGCGGGTGGCCGTCCCGGTAAAGGGGACGGCGGGGTGCACCTGCTCCCGGGTGAAGTATTCCCGCATCCGCTGGCCCAGCCGGTTATCCATCAGGGCGAAGGGCAGCCGGGCGAAGTCCCGGACCGAGGCCCCCTGGAGAGAGCGCAGCTTGATGCCCCGGACCTCGTCCGGGGAGTAGTACTGCCGCAGCAGGCTCTCCGGGACACAGAGGTAGACCTGCTCCTGGTACAGCTGCTGCTCCAGCAGGTCCGGGCTGTACGAGCCGGAGAGGACCACGGCGAAGTCCAGCTCTCCGTTGGACACCATAGCCTCCAGCTGAGTGGAGAGGGCGTCGGAAAAACGGACCTCCACCAGCGGATAGCGGCGGTGGAAGTCGGGCAGCAGCTGGGAGAGGATCCAGGCCCCCCGCATGGTGCCCGCCCCCAGCTTCAGCGTGCCCCGCTCCTGCTGCTCGATGTCGGAGAGGATGTCCTCCAGGTTCCGCTCCTCCTTCCCCACCACCTGGGCAAAGGAGAGGACGAACTCCCCCGCGCAGGTGAGGGACAATGTTGGCTTCCGGTACAGCAGGGGGCAGCCGTAGTGCTGCTCCAGGCGGTGGATGTGGTTGCTGAGGGTCTGCTGGGAGATATACAGCCGCTGGGCCGTCCGGGTCATGTTCAGGTCCTTGGACAGCTCCTGAAAATAGTAGAGACTGACGAGATCCATGGGAAGCCTCCCTGTCCAGCTACAAAATTTCTTTGTCGAAAAATGAAAAAATCTCTGTTTGATTTTTGACCTTGTTCATATTACCATGATTTTAACGGAAACGCAAATGATTTTATGAAAAATATACAGGACCAATGAGGAGGAGTTTTTATGGCGATCCGAGTGCTGCTTCCCCAGCCCATTTTGCCGGCTGGCTATGAATATCTGCGGGAGCACGGCTACGAGGTGGTGGACGGCCGCGGCTTTACCGAGGAGGACATCATCGCGGACATCGGAGACTGTGACGCGATCATCGTTCGGACGGCGAAGATCACGGAGAAGATTTTGGATGCGGCCCCCAAGCTGAAGATCCTGGCCCGGCACGGCGCGGGCTATGACGGCGTAGACCTGAAGGCGGCCCGAAAGCATGGGGTGCTGGTGTGCACTGCCGGCGGGGCCAATGCCATCTCGGTGGCCGAGCTGACCATCTTCTATATGCTCTACTGCTCCCGGAACTTCAAAAAGGTGCAGAGCCTGTACCTGGAGGACTACCGCCAAGCCAAGATGGGCGTCCCCAAGACGGAGCTGGAGGGCAAGACCCTGGGCCTGGTGGGCCTGGGCAACATCGGCAAGCTGGTGGCGAAGAAAGCCGCCCTGGGCTTCGATATGACGGTGCTGGCCTATGATCCCTTTGCCAAAAAGGAGGGCCTGCCCGATTACATCCAGCTGGTGGAGGACCGGGACGAGATCTTTACCAAAAGCGACTACGTCTCCCTCCATGTGCCCGCCACCCCCGAGACCGTCCACTCCATCAGTGACCGGGAGTTCGGCCTGATGAAGGAGACTGCGTACCTCATCAACGCCGCCCGCGGCTCCATCGTGGACGAGCCCGCCCTGATCCGTGCCCTCCAGGCCGGGAAGATCGCCGGGGCCGGGCTGGATACGCTGGAGAAGGAGCCCATCGATCCCAGCAACCCCCTGGTGTCCATGGACAATGTGCTCACCGCGCCCCACATCGGCGGCGCCACCCAGGAGGCGTCCAGCCGCTCCTCCGTGGCCTGCGCCCAGGCCATCGACGACTATTTCTCCGGCCGGACCCCCAAGTTCGTGGTCCCCGAGCTGCGGGACCTGATTCAGAAGTAAGTCCATTTGTGTGTATGAATTTTGAAAGGAGCAATCTGAAATGAGTGTAGGAAAACGGATCTATTTGCAGCGTGAGCTGCCCGACAGGAAGCTGGTAGAGGAATTCAAGTCCATTCCGGCCTCCAACACTGCCGATGTGATGGGCCGCAGCTGCGCCATGAACCCACGGATCCATCTGGTGAGCAAGCCCAAGGCCCAGATGATGGCCGGCCCCGCCTATACGGTGAAGTGCCGCGCGGGCGACAACCTGACCCTCCACGCCGCCCTGAACTACTGCCAGGAGGGCGACGTCCTGGTGGTATCCAATGAGGAGGACGACACCCGTGCCCTGATGGGTGAGATCATGATGGCGTACCTCTGCTACACCAAGAAGATCGCCGGCATCGTGCTGGACGGCCCCATCCGCGACATCGATGAGATCGGAAACTGGGACTTCCCCGTTTACTGCACCGGCACCACTCCGGGCGGACCCTACAAGGAGGGCCCCGGTGAGATCAACGTGCCCATTGCCTGCGGCGGCGTGAGCGTCAACCCCGGCGACATCATCCTGGCCGATCCCGACGGCGTCATCGTGATCCCCCGGAAGGACGCCCCCGTCATCCTGGAGGACGCCAAGAAGTTCCAGGCCGCCGACGCCGCCAAGCTGTCCGCCGCCAAGAATGGCACCGCCAACCGCGCCTGGGTGGAAAAGAGCCTGGCGGAAAAAGGCTACGAGATCATCGACGACGTGTACCACGCGTAAGAGAGACGCGTTATCTGCCCGTCCCCGCCCGCTGAGACTGGCGGGGACGGAGTTCAACAGATAAAGGAGAGAAAAATATGGGACCCGGATTGACTGCATTGCTGGTTTTTATCGCACTGATCATCATTTGGGCCGTGGTACTCAAGCGCAATATCGTGGAGGCCGCCATTCTCAGCCTAATCATTCTGCCGTTCTTCGGCGGCGTGGACCAGGCCCCCAGTCTGATGGCCGGCGCGATCAAGTATGTTCTGAACTATGAGGTGCTGTACGCATCCCTGGCCTTTATTGTTATGGCATTTCTCCTCCAGCATTCCAATGTACTGGATGGTATGCTGCACATCTTCACCCGCCTGTTCGGGCGGCTGAAGGGCGGCCCCGCCTATGTCAACACCGCGATTTCCTCCGCCCTGGGCTGTATGTCCGGCGGAAACACCCCCAACGCCGCAACTGCCGGCGCGTTCACCGCCGAGTGGCTGCTGAAGTCCGGCTGGAACCGGGAGCAGGCGGCCACCCTGATCGCCGCCAACGGCGGCCTGGGCGCCGGCTTTCCCCCCTGTGCCGGCCTGTTCATTGTGCTGGGCTTTCCCACGGTGGCCGGGATCGTGGAGGAAGGGGCGTTATACATCGCCCTGCTGGTCACCGGCCTGTATCAGGTCGCGTGGCGTCTGGTCTATATCCACTATGTGGTGCGTAAGAACCACATCCAGCCCACTCTGGTGGGTGAGCAGGAGCCCATCTCGGAAGTATTCCGCAAGCATGGCATCTGTATGACCCTTTTCCTGGGCGCAGTCATCCCCGTGCTCCTCACCATGGGCCCCCTGAACAAAGCCCTGGCCGGCCGCTCCGAGGCCTGGGAGGGCGCGATGGACAGCGTCAACCTGCTGGTTTGGCTGCCTACTCTGATGATCTGCATCATCCTGCTTCTGGATGGCAGGAACATCGTGAAAAAGTTCTCCTCCTGGGAGGATTTCGTCAAAAAATTCATCCCCCATATCGCCAACACGGGCGGCCTGCTGTTCTTTATCTTTGCGGTGAGCAACATCATCACCAAGCTGGGCCTGGGCGATGATGTGGTGTCCGTTCTGGACAAGATGAACCTGTCCCCCATTGTGACTCTGATCGTGGTCTATGTGCTGGTGGCTGTGGTCGCCGGACCTCTATCCTCCACCGCGACTCTGACCGCCGTAGGCGTGGTGGGTCACGCCATCCTGGTGGGCGTCGGCTTCGATCCCCTGACGACCGCCGCCGCTCTGCTGATGATCTCCTCCACCGAGGGCGCTTCTCCCCCCGCTTCCGGCGCACTGTTCGTGGCCTGCGGCCTCACCGAGTGCGACCCGCCCAAGATCTATATGCCCCTGATCAACTGGTTCGTGGCACCCATTGTGGTGATGGGCTGTCTGGTTGCCACTGGGATCCTGCCGGTACCCTAACAAATAGGAGGAAATAACGATGCAAAAAGTATTTCATATCCTGATCGCTTTGGGCCTGGCCATTTTTGGAATCGGTTCTGTGATCTTTGTCCTGGGCCAGGCTGTGTGCTTGATCGCCGGAATGCCCGAGATGGTCACCATGATCGAGACCACAGTGGACGCGGTGATTTTCCCCGCCATCGCCTTGACCGGCCTGCTGAGCTTTATTTATGGCTGTATCTGGAAGAAGTCCAAGAAGCAGGACTGATCCCTGAGGCGACAGCTATGTTTCCCCTTTCCGGGCCGGATGCGTCCATCGTGTCCGGCCCGGTTTTATTAGGCAGCAGAGAGGATATCCATCCTGCGGTATCCGGCTGGCCGGCTATTATCAGGCAGAATATTTGAATGGCCCCCCGCGGGCTGTGTCCCGCAAAGCGGCGCATCCGACCGGACCCGCCGCGTCCAAGTCAGGATCGAAGCCGGTTCCCTGTCCGTTCCGTACGGACAGGGAACCTTGCTGAGATAGGAAAATTTACAAAAAAAGGAGAGCTAAAATGAGTCCCATTTCCATTGCGCTGATCATTCTGGCGGTCACCGTCATCCTGTTTATCTGGGAGCCCGTTCCCATCATCGTCACCGCCATCGGCGCTTCTATCGCCTTTGCCTATACAGGTTTGATCGATGTGAGCGACATCTTCGCCGGCTATAACAGCACCACCATCGTCCTGCTGGCCGGCATGATGGTCATCGGCTCCTCCCTGTTCCATGCCGGTATTACTGATCTGATCGGTGAGAAAATGGTCCGTGTCACGGGAAAAAGTGAGCGAAATATCATCCTTGCAACGCTGGTCGTGTCTTGTATCCTCAGCTCCGTGTGCAGCAACATCGGCGTGATGACTGCCATGGCCCCCCTGGTCACCGCTATGTGTATCGCCGCCGGGGTCGGTCCCTCCAAGGCCCTGCTGGCTCTGCTGTTCGGCGCCCAGTTCGGCGGCTTTGTCACCCTGGTGGGTGTGGGCTCCAACGCCACCGCCAACAGCGTGATGAGCGATCTGGGCATCACCCCCTTCGGCTTCTTCAGCATTACCCCCTTCGGCATTGGCGTGTGTATTCTAGGCACCCTGTATTTCACCTTTATCGGGTGCAGGATGATCCCGGATACCGGCTATATCCCCGAGTTTGCCAAGACCGAAAAGAAGGCCCTGGACAAGAAGAAGGCCGCCATCTCCGTAGTAACTCTGCTGTGTGTTCTGGTGGTGATCGCCGCCAGCCCGGCTAATATGCCCATGCATGTGGCCGCTGTGATCGGCGCTCTTGTCATTGTGGGCACCAAGTGTATGTCCGTTCAGGAAGCCATCAAGGCCATCGACTGGAACTGTATGCTGCTGGTGGGCTCCCTGACCGCCATCTCCACCGGCTTTAAGAACAGCGGCGCAGGCGATGCCGTGGCCGAGCTGATCCTGAAGATCCTGGGCAACGATCCCAGCCCCTTCATGGTCACCACCGTCATCTTCTTCTCCGCCGCCATCCTGACCCAGTTCATGTCCAATATCCCCTCCATCATGCTGTTCCTGCCTATCGGCATTTCCATCGCTGAGCAGATCGGCGTCAGCCCCTATCCGGTTGCCATGACCATCACCCTGGCGGGCGCGGCCTCTTACGCCACCCCCTTCGCCGCACCCCAGAACATGATGACGGTGGGCTGGACCCAGTATAAGTTCGTGGACTTCTGCAAGATCGGTCTGCCCATGCTGCTGGTCACTTATGTGGTGGTGGCCGCGCTGATCCCGATTTTCCTGCCCTATTGACCGTTCGAGGTATCAGCGCATGAGAGAGCTTTTAAACGGCGTCTATGACCTGCATATCCATACCTCCCCGGATGTGGTCCCCCGGAAGTACAGCGATCTGGAGCTTGCCCGGCGGCTGGCGGAGCGTGGGATGGCGGGCTGTGCCATCAAGTGCCACTATTTTGACACTGCGGCCCGGGCCGGCCTGCTGATGGCGCAGTTCCCCCAACTGGATGTGGCAGGCGGCGTGACCCTGAACCGCTCGGTGGGCGGCTTGAATCCTGATGCGGTAGAGCGGTCCGCCCAGGCGGGCGGGCGCATGGTCTGGTTCCCCACCCTGGAGGCCCAGTCCTATCAGCGCTATCAGCACCGGAATGACCCGGAGGCCGATCTATCCCGTTTCCTGACCGTCTGTGATGAGGAGGGCAAGCTGCTGCCTCAAGCCCTGGAGGTGCTGGACATCGCCGCCCGCCACCACATGGTGGTGGGAACGGGCCACGTCGGCGCGGAGGAGGGCATGGCCCTGGTGCGGGCCGCTGCGGAGCGGAACTGCACCATCGTGCTGACCCACGCGGACAACCCCGCGGACTGCTACTCGGTGGAACAGCAGGAGGAGGCCGCCGCATTGGGGGCCTATGTGGAGCACTGCTTCTTCACCACGTTCCACGGCCGCACGCCCATTGAAGAGATCGCCCGGCAGATCCGGGCCGTGGGCTGTGACCGGGTGCTTCTGACCACCGATTTTGGACAGCTCAACTCCCCCGGCTCCGATGAGGGCATGGAGGAGTATGCCCGGCAGCTCCGGGCCCAGGGCTTCTCCCGGGAGGAGCTGGAGACCATGATGTGCCGGGTGCCCCGGCGTCTGCTCCACCCCACAGAGCAGGACTGAAGCCCCAGGCACACAGCCGCATCGGCCAGCTTTGCAAAACCGTACCCTCCACAAGCTGAAGAGGGCGGAACGGCACAGCCGTTCCGCCCTCATTTTATTTGGGGTCCGTGATTCTGTTCGCTGAATGTTACCGCGCGTCCCGGTACATAAAGGTCACGATCTGGGCGCGGGTACAGTCCGCATCGGGGCTGAACGCCTTGTCACCGGTACCTGCGGTGACGCCCTCGGACACGGCCCAGCGCACGGCCTCTGCGTAGTAGGCGTCAGCGGCCACATCCGTAAAGTCCATGGCATAGTTTACCACAGGAGAGGCATTGGCCCGCCACAGGAAGGTGACGGTCTGGCCGCGGGTCACAGTGGCGTTGGGGCTGAAAGTAGTGGCGCTGGTGCCGGAGGTGATCCCCTGCTCCACAGCCCACAGGACCGCGTCATAGAAGTAGTCGCCCTTGTTCACATCCGTGAAGGGGGTCTCCGCACTCTTGGGTGCGGGGGAGCCGGCGGCCCGCCACAGGAAGGTGACCATCTGGCCGCGGGTGCAGGAGGCGTTCGGGCTGAAGGTAGTGCCTCCGGTGCCGGAGGTGATCCCCTTGTCCACGGCCCACAGAACCGCATCATAGAAGTAATCGCTCTTCGAGATGTCGGTGAAGGGGTTCTCAGGCTCGGTTTCGATCAGCTTGAAGCTGGCTTCCACGGTGACCTTGCTGTCCGCCATGTGGAAGGTGTAGGTGGTCTCGGACCGCTTGGTGACCTTCAGGTCCTTGTTCTTGGCGTCGGTGACAGTCAGCTCGTCCAGCTCATAGCCCGCATCGGGCTTCACGGTGACGGTGATGCGGGTGCCGGCAGAGGCCTCGTCCGCGCTGACCGTCACGGAGCCGTGTCCGTCGTCCTCGGTGACGATGGCGTAAGTGCGCTCGTTGTCGGAGGAGGAGCCGCCACCAGAGGAGGAGTCGGTATTCAGGGTCTCACAGTCTGGATCAAGGTAGAAAACATCATTTTTTACCGCGGGGCTGACCTCGTCCACGCTGGGAGCGCCTGCTCCCGCCTGCACCTCGACATCGATCGTGGGCGCAACACCCTGCGTGTAGTTCTTGGTCAAATCAATGCTGACGCCTTCCGCCAGCTTAAAGGTCTCGTCCGTAGCGCTGCGATAGGCGACCAGAACGACCAGATCAGTGTCTACATTGCGGACATTTTTCTCGATTCTCGGCAGCATGTCGGCGGTCACAAAGACAGTGGGCTTTCCGCCGTTCTGATTTCCCTCGTTCAAATGGTAAGGCATGAACTGGATCCCGGTCTTGGAATCGATCACGTTGTCATGAATATAGGTGTTGGTCTGCGTCTGGGCCGCGTTGAACAGATACTGGATCGCGCCGTTGCAGGTCTGCTCAAATCTGTTGTATGCGATCTCGGCATTTGCGGGAATACCTGCCAGACCGGTCCAGGACAGGTTTTTGAAGATGTTGTTGGTGACGGTGCTCTTCAGATTCAGCAGAGGCGCTTCCTCATTGTAGTAGATACCAACGCTCAGCGTATCGAAGGTACAGCCGTCAATTACCACCTCGGACTTTGCCGCGTTGAACCAATCACCGGATGTATGGCCCCAAAGGCCAATGCCAGCGCCTGTTTTCTGCCCATCATCGCTGCTGAACGTGCAGTTTTTGACCGTCAGTCTGGGAGTAGTAGAGGGACTATCGTTTTCCTTATAGCTTCCCTCCATGGTCCATTGCAGCAGTCCGCCGCCGTTGTTTCCGGCCAGAGTGAGATCCTGAACGGTAACATTGGTACTGTCCGCATAAACAACATTCAGGATGATGCCGTCTGTGCTGCGGGTGATTGAATTTCCATTGCCGTCAATGGTGATACTGTGCTTGACCATGGTCGGCTCATCTACCGTCACGCTGCGCAGAAGCTCCACGGTCTGGCCGTTCACAGCAGCTTCAATTGCCGCCTTCACAGAGGTGTACTTGATCTCACCCACCTGTGCGACATACTTGTTTTCATCGGTCAAAGTGGGCACTTCGATCTCTGCGGTTTCACCGGTCTTGGGCTCGGCGACCGTCAGGTCCTGCTTGGTGACGATGCTGTCCCCATCCGACTGCGTCTGGGTAATGCTGACAGTATATTTACCGGTGGGGAGGGTATAGATACACTTTTTCCCTTTTTCACCCATTTCAGACATGGAGGCAACCAGCTTGCCCTCGCTGTCGTAGACGTCCACACTGGCTACATCGGCATCCTCGGGGATCTCCACAAGGCGGTGGTGCTCGATCTCGGCATCGACCTGATCGCCGGAAAGGCCGGAATCCACAAACCAGTCACAGTGGAAGGCAGCGATCGTGGTGTTCTCGCCGTTGCCCTGGACGGTCACAATGCTCTTGCTGTCCTGATCCACAAAGGCGGAGACCTTGCCGGGATCAGCGCCAAGATTGTTGTCGCCGCCCATCCAGTGGAGGAACTGCGCGTAGTCCCACAGGACGATGGAGGCGGTCTCGCCATCGGCCACGGTGTTGCTGGTCACAGTGAGGCTGGCGCCGGCGGCAGGCTCGTGGGCCCAGTAGCCGTTGAGCAGGTTCTTGACGTTGTTATACTGATTGCCGGAGATGGTCCAGGTATTGAGGGTGTAGCCTTCTCCAGCGGTATAGAGCGCATTGATCCAGTTCTCAAAACGGCAGTTTGTGATGGACAGGTCGGCAAACTCAAGATAGAGCGCGTTGACCGCGTCTTTCTCAGTGGGCATGACCTCGCTGATAAAGGAACAGTCCTCCAGAATGGCTTCATGTCCATCCGTTCCCCAGTAGTGGGACAGCAGGACCGGCGAGCCATCGGTGGAGACAAAATCAATGCCCTTAAAGGCAAAGCCGGGCGCAGTCTTGGTATCATTATGGTATACCTGCATCGGCTGAGCCTTGCTGACCTTGATGGTGGCCTTGACGTTCTCAGCCGTCTGAACGGTGATATTGTCTCTGGTGATCGCAAAGGGCGCATACTCGCCCGGCTTCTCGATGGTCACGATCACATCACCGTCGCCCTCGGCCGCGTTCGCGGCGGCGATGGCGGCATCAAGGGTTTTATGGGAACTCTGCTGTCCGTTGACAGTCACTGTCACAGCAGCATTTTCAGGACTGATCGGAACGAGCGTACCGGTTTCAGGATCAAGTATTTTGTCCGCATCGGCTACATACTGATTGGCCTCGGGCACATACTGGGGCGCGATCTGTGTTTTATGTTCCGAGCTATTTGCGCTGTCTTCGATTTTGATCGTACTTCCATTGGCTGCTGCCGCAACCAGAACAGGGACTGCGTTTTCGGCACTTTCTGTTACTGCAATGGTACTGTCGGTCACATTGTAGGTACAGGTATCCACAGCTTCGCCGAACAGAACGCCTACGGTGCTGCCTTCTGCGGCATTCACCATAATATCCTGTGCAGTGCATTCATTCAACTCGATGGCGGTATTTTTCAGGCCTCTCCAATATTTTGCGCCAACAAATCCACCGGATTTTGTGATTTTTCCGTCATCGACCGATTCAAAAGTCAGATGGGAGATCTCACAGTCCTCAAATTTGAATGTCTGCCCTGCCGCGCCGTTTGACATTGTGCTTCCGATCACACCGCCAGCCGCAGTCTTCGCTTTGATCACGGTGTTTTTTACCACACATTCGGTAAAGCTCTTATCTCCGTAATTACAAAAACCAACGATACCTCCAACGGGACCAGATACGTAGGTGCAGGAGATATTCGAATTTTGAACGGCATTGCGCGCAAAAGTAAACGCGCCTTCATTGAGTTGGCCGATTATGCCGCCAACCTTCCAACCAGCACTTTCGATCTCTGCATCATCCACCGTGCAACCGTTAATTTTGGCGTATCCTTGACCGGAAATGCCGCCTACAAAATTTCCTTTGGCACTGAGTTTCAGCCCTGTCACGCTACAATTTTGAATGGTGCCAGTATAGCCTTCACCGGTGATCGCGCCCACATAAGCATCACCAGAGCGCGTGGATACAATGGAAGCATTTTCAAGTTTAATCTGTTCCAGTGTGCCACCCTTCGTGATCCCGAAGAGCCCGACATGGTCGGAAGCGCTATCGATGGTCATACCGGTAATGCTGTTGCCGCCGCCATCAAAGCTGCCCTGGAATGCGGCGTCCTTTGTACCGATCGGCGTCCACTCTTTACCGAGCAAGTCAATCTTTCCGGTCAATTTAACAATCTTCCCGGCAAAAGTTTCGCCGCCGTTGACTAACTTGGCCAGGCCGGCCAGTTCAGCGGCAGTATCGATCTCAAAATTCTTTTCTCCGGAATCGTACCAGCTCGTATCTGCTTCATTCAACCAGTTGTCCGCATCGGCTTCTGCTGTTGGTTCTGCCTGAAGCCCAGGGAGCGTGGGATCAGGCTGTTCGCTGTCAGGCAGATAGCGGTCACCTTCCTGTTCTGTCTCCAGCGCACCTCCTTCCGTTCCTTCATAGACTGTGGGTGGATTGCTGTCCGCACTGTCATCTGCCGCGAAAACTGCCGTAGGCATCATTCCGATAAGCAGGCACAGTGCCAACAGACTGGGCAACAATCTTTTTTTCATCGCTATTTCTCCTCCTATTTTGTAAATTGCTCGTTCAAAACGAACACAAAAAGGCACCTTTGCGGCATACTCCCTCACGCCGCAAAAGTGCCTTTATTGCCAAAATAATATCGTTGGACAGCAGAAAAGAACGGGAAACTACAAGACTCCCCGCTTGCTTGCTTGCTTGCTTGCTTGCTTGCTTGCTTGCTTGCTTGCTTGCTGTCAGTATATTGCAGTATCTCATGGCCTGTCAACCTCTCGAACGCAATACTTCTGAGGCTATTTTAGCATATTTTCCCTCTTTTGACAAGAGGCAGTAAAAAAGGCCGGCGCCTATTTCAGGCGCCGGCCTTTCCATACCGATCAGACGATTTCCCGGGCAATGATTGCAAGTTTTCGCAAAATCTATTGATTATTCCCCGAAAAAATCCAATTTTTCAGTGCTTTGCGGTGTCTCTTAGTACATCCCGCCCATATCGGGGGCCGCGGGGGCCGCGGGAGCGGCGGGCTGGGGCTTATCGGCCACCAGGGACTCGGTGGTCAGCAGGGTGGAGGCGATGGAGGCGGCGTTCTCCAGCGCGGAGCGGGTCACCTTAGTGGGATCCACGATACCGGCGGGGATCATGTCGCAGTAAGTCTCCTTGTAGGCGTCGAAGCCGTAGCCGATCTTGCCGGACTCACGGATCTTCTCCAGCACCACGGAGCCGTCGATGCCGGCGTTGGCAGCGATCTGCTTCACGGGAGCGGTCAGGGCGCGGGCCACGATCTGAACGCCGGTCTTTTCGTCGCCCTCGCTCTCAGCCAGCAGCTTCTCCACAGCGGGGATGGCATTCAGGTAAGCGGTGCCGCCGCCGGCCACGATACCCTCTTCCACAGCGGCACGGGTGGCGTTCAGCGCGTCCTCGATGCGCAGCTTCTTCTCCTTCATCTCCACCTCGGTGGCAGCGCCCACCTTGATGACAGCCACGCCGCCGGCCAGCTTGGCCAGGCGCTCCTGCAGCTTCTCACGGTCATAGTCAGAGGTGGTGACCTCGATCTGGCTCTTGATCTGACCCACGCGGGCCTTGATCTCCTCAGAAGAACCGGCGCCGTTGACGATGGTGGTGTTCTCCTTGGTGACCTTCACCTGACGGGCCTGACCCAGCTGGCTCAGCTGAGCCTCCTTCAGCTCCAGACCCACATCGGAGGAGATGACAGTGCCGCCGGTGAGGATGGCGATGTCCTGCAGCATCTCCTTGCGGCGGTCGCCGAAGCCGGGGGCCTTGACGCACACCACGTTCAGGGTGCCGCGCAGACGGTTGACGATCAGGGTGGACAGAGCGTCGCCCTCCACGTCCTCCGCGATGATCAGCAGCTTCTTGCCGGCCTGGACCACCTGCTCCAGCACGGGCAGCAGCTCCTGAATGTTGGAGATCTTCTTGTCGGTGATGAGGATGAGGGCGTCGTCCAGATTGGCCTCCATCTTCTCGGTGTCGGTGACCATATAGGGGGTGATGTAGCCCCGGTCGAACTGCATACCCTCCACGACCTCGGAGTAGGTCTCAGCGGTCTTGGACTCCTCAATGGTGATGACGCCGTCGTGGCCCACCTTCTCCATGGCCTCAGCGATCAGAGTGCCGATGGCCTCGTCGCCGGAGGAGACCGCGCCCACGCGGGCGATGTCGTCAGAGCCGTTGACCTTCTGGCTGTTGGCCTTCATGGCCTCGATGGCGGCAGTGGTCGCCTTGGAGATGCCCTTCTTCATGACCATGGGGTTGGCGCCGGCGGCCAGGTTCTTCAGGCCCTCGTGGATGATGGCCTGAGCCAGCAGGGTGGCGGTGGTGGTGCCATCGCCGGCCACATCGTTGGTCTTGGTGGAGACCTCCTTCACCAGCTGGGCACCCATGTTCTCAAAGGGGTCCTCCAGCTCGATCTCCTTGGCGATGGTGACGCCGTCGTTGGTGATCAGGGGAGCGCCGAACTTCTTATCCAGCACCACGTTGCGGCCCTTGGGGCCCATGGTGATCTTTACAGTGTCGGCCAGCTGGTTCACGCCCTTTTCCAGAGCCTTGCGGGCCTCTTCGCCGTAGCAAATGATCTTAGCCATAATACATTACCTCCAATTTAGAGAAAGTGTGTTGAATTAGGAATGAGGAGTTAGGAATTGTGGAGTCCGGCTTTGCCGGACCATTTGGAATTGGCCGCCGCAGGCGGCTCATCAATTCCTCATTTCTAATTCCTAATTGCCATCGTCGAGTTTACTCGACGATGGCCAGGATGTCGCTCTGACGGACGATGGTGACCTCGTCGCCGTCTCCCCATGAAACCAGGGTTTCATGGGACCCCAGAGTGAATTTGATCTGCGGCCGTCGGAAGTCAATTTCGCCGGCCTTCGGCGCTTACCGCGCCGCCCCATCTGTGATGGGGCCCCAAGGTGGACGGCGTGATCCCGTCCCCCCTGGACTCACTCCACGATCGCGAGGATGTCGCTCTGACGGACGATGGTGACCTCGTCGCCGTCCACCTTGACCTGGGTACCTGCATACTTGCTGGTGATGACCTTGTCACCCACCTTCACCGTCATGGTGACTTCCTTCCCATCCACCAGTCCGCCGGGACCGACGGACAGCACCTCGGCGACCTCGGGCTTCTCCTTCGCGGCTCCGGTGAGGATGATACCGCCCTTGGTGGTCTCCTCGGCCTCTACCAGCTTGACAACAACACGGTCAGCAAGGGGTTTGAGTTTCATAATGGGTTCCTCCTTATATGATGATTGGAATAAACAAGGTTAGGTTTTAGCACTCTTTTTGTCTAAGTGCTAACTACGACTATCATAATACCCTCTGCCAAGAAAAAAATCAACCCCCAATTTCAAAAAAATTGAGGGTCCGAAAGGATAATTTACCCTTTGTTCACAAACAAAACCGCCAAGTGCTAATTTCGACTGCCCTCCGGCCCGGCAGAACGCAGTCCGGGGCAGGGTCTCCCCCGCCCCCGCTTTTCTTACCCCAGGTACATGCACACGTCACCCTCGAGCCTACCCTCCTATAGCTTGCGCTTCTTATCCGCCTTCTTCCCAAAGGTGCGCTCAAACTCCGTATGGGAGGACAACAGATACAGCTTCCAGGTCTCCGGGAACTTGGCCCACGCCTTTCCGAAGGCGCGGTACAGCTCCTCCGCCTCCCGGCGCTCCATGATCCGCTCGCCGTAGGGGGGATTGGTGACGATCCGTCCGTACATCCCGCCCCAGTGGAAGGTGCGGGCGTCCGCCGCTTCAAACCTGACGATGTCGTCCACCTCGGCCAGCTCCGCGTTGCGCCGGGCCAGCTCCACCGCCGCTGGGTCCAGGTCGCCCCCCCAGATCTCGTAGTCCCCCTCGAACTCCTTGTCCATGGCCTCGTCCGCCGCCCGGAGCCACAGCTCCCGGTCCACGCAGGCCCACTTCTGGGCGGAAAAACTCCGGTTCAGGCCGGGGGCCCTGTTTTTGGCAATGAGAGCGGCCTCAATGGGGATGGTGCCCGAGCCGCAGAAGGGGTCGCACAGGGGATCCCGGCCCCGGTACCGGGACAGCAGCACCATGGCGGCGGCCAGAGTCTCCCGCAGGGGGGCCGCCACGCCCTGGGCGCGATAGCCCCGCTTGTGGAGGCCCGCCCCGGAGGTGTCCAGCATCAGCACGGCGGTGTCCTTCATGATGGAGAACTGGATCTGATAGAGGGCCCCGGTCTCCGGCAGGGTGTTCATCCCGTACTGGGCCCCCAGGCGGGCGGCCACCGCCTTTTTCACGATGGCCTGGCAGGCGGGGACGGAGTGGAGCGCGGAGTTCAGGCTGTGTCCCTTCACCGGGAACTGTCCGTCCCGGGGAATAAACTGCTCCCAGGGCAGCTTCCTGGTCCCCTCAAAGAGGGCGTCGAAGTCCCCGGCGGGGAAAGTCCCCAGCACCAGCAGCACCCGCTCCCCAGTGCGCAGATTTACATTCAGCCGCGGGATGTCCCCCAGCGTCCCGCCGCAGAGGACGCGGCCGTTCTCCGCCCGCACCTGGGGCAGGTCCAGACGGCGCAGTTCGTCGGCGGCCAGGCCCTCCAGGCCGAACAGAGTCGGGATGGCAAAGGTCAAAGTTTCATTCATGCGGAAAACCTCCCCGGCCGCCAGCTGTCCTTGTCCGGTGGTCCCGCGCCCGGTTCCCGGGCGCGGCGGCGGCCCTTATCAGAACCAGTATATCGGAACCGGCCGGATTTCGCAACACCTTCCGCCCATGCCAGACCCGTGCGGGCGCAAAAAAACGCGCGCGGAGGAGCGCGGATGCGTGGGAACCAGCCCGGGCGGCCACAGAAGGTGCAGATTGATGAATTTTACCGAAAACAGTCCCATGTCAGTGTAGAAAATTCCAGCCGCTTGTGGTATGATAATGCCACAGCCAAACAGGCGGGACACACGGCCGTGACAAGCTCCGGAGCTCCCCGCACTGGGCTGAGCAGCCCCGATCCATCCCACCACAAGCGGATCGATCCGTCGATTCAGAAAGGAGCCGCCTATGAAACCCATCATCTGGCTGATCATCCTGGTCCTGTTTGGGATCGGTGAGGCAGTCACCGTGGGGCTCACGTCCATCTGGTTCGCGCTGGGCGCCCTGGGGGCGCTGATTGTCAGCCAGCTTGGCCTGGGCTTCTGGCCCCAGATCATCACCTTCCTCATCCTCTCCGCCCTGTCCATGCTGCTGGTCCGCCCCTTCGCCAAGAAGGTCCTGCAGCCCGGCTACTCCCCCACCAACGCCGACCGGATCATTGGCGCCACCGGCCTGGTCACGGAGGAGATCGACAACCTGGCCGGTCACGGCCTGGTGAACATCGCTGGACAGGTGTGGAGCGCCCGCAGCGCCGGAGAGGGCGCTGTGATCCCCGCCGGCCAGGAAGTCCGCGTCACCCAGATCCAGGGCGTCAAGGTTCTGGTGGAGCCGGTCCAGACCGGCGGCCCCGAGCACTGACCCAGCCGTTTCCCCAGCGTACCCCCGCATTCCGCGATCCCCATGATCCTACCGTCATACGACAGAACAGGAGGAATAACTATGCTGGAAAACATTATAAGTATGATCATCCCCGTCATCCTGATCCTGCTGGTCCTGGCCGTTCTGGCCGCCAACATCCGAGTGGTTCCCCAGTCCCGCGCCTTCGTCATCGAGCGCCTGGGCGCCTTCCAGGGCGTGTGGGGCGTGGGCCTGCACTTCAAGATCCCGTTCATTGAGCGGGTGGCCAAAAATATCTCCCTGAAGGAGCAGGTGGTGGACTTCCCGCCCCAGCCCGTCATCACCAAGGACAATGTCACCATGCAGATCGACACCGTGATCTATTTCCAGATCACCGACCCCAAGCTGTACACCTACGGCGTGGAAAACCCCATGTCCGCCATTGAGAACCTCACCGCCACCACCCTGCGCAACATTATCGGCGACCTGGAGCTGGACCAGTCCCTCACCAGCCGGGACCACATCAACGGCCAGATGCGCTCCATCCTGGACGAGGCCACCGACAGCTGGGGCATCAAGGTCAACCGGGTAGAGCTGAAGAACATCATGCCGCCCCGGGACATCCAGGAGTCCATGGAGAAGCAGATGCGGGCCGAGCGTGAGCGCCGGGAATCCATTCTCCAGGCCGAGGGCCAGAAGCAGTCCCAGATCCTGGTGGCCGAGGGTGAGAAGCAGTCCGCCATCCTCCGGGCCGACGCCGCCAAGCAGGCGGCCATCCTCCAGGCCGAGGGCGCCAAGCAGGCCAAGATCCTGGAGGCCGAGGCTGAGGCAGAGGCCATTATGAAGGTGCAGCAGGCCACCGCCGACGCCATCAAGCTCATCAACGAGTCCGATCCCGGCGACGGCGTCATCAAGATCAAGGCCCTGGAGGCCTTCACCGCCGCCGCCAACGGCAAGGCCACCAAGATCATCATCCCCAGCGAGATCCAGGGACTGGCCGGGCTGGCCGCCTCCGCCAAGACCATCTTCGATACCGAGGACCCCAAGGCCATCTCCAAGCAGTAACATCTAACCATACCCAACAGGGCCGCCCCGCATGAGGCGGCCCTGTTTCAGATCCGGGAGGTGCGCCATGAAACAGAAACAGCGGAAGCGATGGCTGTCCCTGCTTGCCGCCCTGCTCCTCCTCCCCGCTCTGGCCGCCTGCGGCCCCGGCGCGCACTACTGCCGAGGCTTCTGGAGGAGATCCAGCGGACCAACGCCTTCGCCCCCGCGACCGGGGCGCACATCCCCACGGAGGAGCCCCCGGAACTTTAAGAAATCTTAAATTGACTTCCCCCATTTCCCTGCTTACAATGGAGGCAGACTTCCCGCGCCGCGGGAAAATGGGAGAAAGGATGTTGTACATGAAAAAATTTCTCAGCCTTCTGCTGGTGCTGGGCCTTCTGGGCAGCTCCCAGGTGGCTCTGGCCGCGGAGGAGAGCCCCGCTCCCCTGCCCGTCTGGTCCCACAGCATACTGGCCGACGGCTATTCCCTGGGCCTGTTTGGGGATGAGATCAGCGTCCAGCACAGCCAGACTGTGACGATGGAGCAGGTGGAGGCCCTGGCCCAGACGGTGGAAGACAAACTGGCCCTTCTGGATCTGGAGCCCCGGCCCGCCGACGGGACCGCCCTGGTGCTGGACACCACCCGGGGCGGCGTGATGAACGCCCTGTATCAGGAGGCGGCCGCCTACGCCTTCCCCGGCGTGGAGCAGGGGCCCGAGGCCTTTATGACCTCTGTGGGTGCCCTGGCCGGAGACGGCTCCGGCCTGCATCTGGACCGGCCCTGCACGGTGCTGGAGGCCGCCGCCATGGCCAACAGCCTGATTCTGAACCTGTATGACCGGCAGGACGCCGGCTCCCTGGGCCTGCTGTGGCGGGCGGACAACGGCCGCGGCAATGTGCTGTATCTGCTGGGCTCCATCCACACCGACCGGAACAATCTCTACCCCTTCCACAAGCAGCTGCGGGACGTCATTCTGAACGCGGAGCAGGTCTCCTTCGAGCTGGACTTCAACGACACGGACCAGCTTCTGGAGTTCGCCGCCCTGCAGACCTATCCCGCCGGAGACAGCCTGGCCAACCACATCTCCCCGGCGCTGTACCAGGCGGTGGTGCAGGCCGCCGCGCAGCTGGGGATGGACGAGGGCACGGTCTCCCAGTACAAGCCCTGGGCCCTGGCCAACTCCTTCGCCTCCCTGGCCACCCTGGACGAGACCAGCAGTGAAAACGCCATGGCCATCGACCTGTATGTGAACGCCAAGGCGGTCAACGCGGGGATCGACATCGGCGCGGTGGAGACCTACGCCTTCCAGGGCCAGATCTTTGACACCCTCTCCCCGGAGTACCAGGAGCAGTACCTGGCCAGCGGACTGCTGCTGATCCTGGACCCGGACTCCATCAGCCAGGAGACCCGGGACGCCCTCACCGAGGTGCTGGGCGAGGACGCCTTCCAGCCCGCGACCCAGGAGGCCATCCAGGCCCAGCTGGACCAGATCAGCGCCATGATGGACAGCTGGAAGGCCCGGGACGCGGCGGAGTTCGACGCGGTCTATGGTAAAGATGCCATCTTGAACAGCGAGGACGAGCTGAACCAGAAGCTCTTTACCGGCCGGGACCCCGGCATGATCCAATACGCCGCCGACTACCTGAGCCAGGCGGGCTCCCACACCGGCCTGCTGGTGGTGGGCGCGGGCCACATGGTGGGGGACACCGGCGTGGTCCAGGGCCTGCGGGACCTTGGCTATACCGTGGAGCTGGTCCCCGTCCCCTGAGCGCTCCGTTTCCCATATCCCCTCTCTCCGCCTCCGGCCGGGGGCGGTCCCTTTTTGAGCCGTGGGCCAGGATCCTGACCGTCCCTCAATCCGGCGGCCTGTTTTCCTGCCTGTCCCTCCGTTGCGGCGGACCGCCGTCTCTGGTATGATGATAACATCCAAACAAGGAGGGCTCCGCCATGAAGCTCCACGACGTCATCCGCACCCGCCGGCAGACCCTGGGCCTCACCCAGGAGGAGCTGGCCCGCCGTCTGGGCGTGTCCGCCCCCGCGGTCAACAAATGGGAACGCTCCATCCACTATCCGGACATCACCCTGCTGCCCTCCCTGGCCAGAGTGTTGGGTGTGGATCTGAACACTCTGCTCTCCTTTCAGGAGGATATGACGGAGGAGGAGATCGGCCTGTTCCTCAACCGGATCTACGAGACGGCGGGCGCGGAGGGGGTGGCGGCGGCCTTTGCCCTGGCACGGGACAAGCTGCGGGAGTTTCCCAACAGCGACCTGCTGGCCTACCACGCCGCAGGGATGCTGATGGGCGTGCTGGAGCTACAGCCCGAGGACGACAGCCCTGAGCGGCGGGCACAGGAGGCGGAGGTCACCGCCCTTTATGAGCGGTGTATCCGCAGCGCCGACGGTCAGATTCGGGAGTGGGCCGCTTTTACCTTGGCCAGCCGGTGTATCAAGACCGGGGAGTTGGACCGTGCAGAGGAGCTGCTGGGGCAGCTGTCCGACACCCATCGGGGCAAGCGGGAGCTGACAGCCCGCCTGCGCCGGAAGCAGGGCCTGCATAAGGAGAGCTGGATCTTGCTGGAGCAGGAGCTTTTCGACCAGGCCCACACCCTCCAGTCCACCCTGCTGTCCATGCTGGACTATGCCCTGGCGGAGAAAGATCCCCAGCGCGCCCGTCTGCTGGCCGACACCGCCGTCCAGGCCGGGAAGATCTTTGACCTGTCTGACTATGCGGTGCTGTCCGCCCCCTTCCAGCTGGCGGCGGCGGAGCAGGACGGGCCCAAGGCCCTGGAGCTGCTGGACCGGCTTCTGCGCAGCCTGACGGTGCCCTGGGATCTGTCTGCCTCCCCCCTCTACCCCCATCTTCCGACCAAGGACGCAGCAGAGGAGAGCCAGAGGTCTCTCATTCCGGTCCTGCTGGATGGTACGGCCCGGGACCCGGACTGCGCCTTCCTCCGGGCGGAACCCGGCTGGCCGGAGCTGCTGGCCCGGTATCAGACTTAAAATTGACAAAAATTTCGCCGTAAAAAAATCTTCCCGCTCCACATACTGAAAGACAGGACACGCAGACCCGCGCCGTCCGCTCCGCGCCTCCGGATATAGAGCGCGGAGCCGCCCGGGATGCGTGATTTTGTGGAAAATGAGGTGGGTTCTTTGCGGGATCATGGCGCGCCCGGGATCAGCTGGGCCCTGCTGGTGCTGTGCTTCGCCCTGGCCTTTTCCCCCGCTCCGCAGCCAGCCGGGGACCGGGCGGCCTCCGGCAGCGCGGAGGTGGAGGTGGAGACCGGGCCGGAGATGCCGGTGGTAGCCCTCACCTTTGACGACGGGCCCCGGGCGGCCACCACGGGCCGCCTTCTGGACGAACTGGCTCTGCGGGAGGTGCCTGCCACCTTCTTCCTCCTGGGGCACCGCCTTTCGGGCAACGAGGAGCTGGTCCGCCGCATGGCCCGGGAGGGCCATCAGATCGGCGTCCACACCTTCGACCACGTCCCGGTGACCGGCCTGTCCCATCAGGAGTTTGACCTCCAGGTGGGGGGCGTCCGCGCCCAGCTCCGGGACATTTTGGGGGATGGAGAATTCTGGCTGCGCCCCCCGTACGGCCAGACAGATGACAGCACCCGGGCCTGGGCGGACAGCCCTATTGTGCTTTGGTCGGTGGATCCGGAGGACTGGAAGGACCACAACGCCGCCCGTATCGCCGCCGCCGTGACGGAGCAGGTGAAGGACGGGGACATCATCCTCCTGCACGACATCTACCACAGCTCCGTGGACGCCGCCGTCCAGATCGTGGACGAGCTGCTCCGCCGCGGGTTCTGCTTTGTCACTGTGGAGGATCTGCTGGCGTGGAAGGGGATCTCCCCGGAGTCCGGGGCCGTTTACCGCTCGGGAAGATAAAAACACCGCCGCCCTGTCTGGCTTCAGGCAGGGCGGCGGAACTTCTTGCGGGAGGGCTTTTTTAACCCGCTGCGTTTACCGGACCTGCTCCCCGCTTCCCCGGCGGGGAAGGGTATTGGGGGGCAGCAGGGCCTGCTGGGTCAGCTGGATGAACCGCTCTCCAAAGTGGGAGAGATAGCGGTCCCGGCGGTAGCCCACCACCAGCTTGCTGATGGTGGAGGGATCGGTCAGCGGGAACAGGTCCAGCTTCTCAGTGGAAGCCTGATTGGCCGTGACATGGATGGTCTTTAGAAACAGCTCCGGACAGATGGTGATGCCGATGCCTGCCTCCGCCATGGCCAGGGTAGTGATGGTGTTCTCTGTCTCCAGGATCAGCTTGGGCTTGAAAAAATGCCGGCTGAAGTACTGATCCACTGTATTGCGGGTGCGGTTTCCCCGCTTGATGAGGATGAAGGGCTGGTGCTGGAACACATCAATATCCGCACCGGAGGCAAACTGGGCCCGCACCTCCTCCGCCCGGTCGCCGAAGAGCTGATCGGTAAAGATCTTGGGGACCACCAGGATCAGCTCCTCCTCCGTCAGCGGGACTACCTCCACCCCCTCCATCATAATGGGCTGGAAGCAGATGATCAGATCCACCCGGCCGTGGGCCAGCTCGTCCTCCAGGTGGGTGGAGTTGCCCTCAAACAGGGAAAACTCCACCATGGGGAACTCCGCCTGAAATTTCGGCAGTATGTCCGGCAGCAGGGCCAGGCCGCAGGTATGGGAGATCCCCAGGCGCAGCAGGCCCATGTAATGCCGGTTGATGTCCCCCACCTTGGCCAGATACTGGCTGTGTAAGTCCAGGATCTGGGTGGCGGTCTCCACCAGCAAATCCCCCGCGTAGGTCAGAGACAGCTTGGGCGAGCGGGTGAACAGCTTCACATCCAGCTCCTTTTCCATGTTGCTGATGTGGTTGCTCAGCGACTGCTGGGAGATGTACAGCCGCTCCGCGGCCCGTGTGATATTCAATTCCTCTGCCACAAGCAGGAAATATTTCAAATGGAGAAAATTCATAGCGGGCCCCCTTGTGATTTTGAATATTATCCTTCATTTTTAGTTGGGACAGCTTGATTATACCACAGCGAAAAGGCTGTGGCAACCATCAGCAAAAATCTGCTGTTCGGAATATCAATTTTATGCTTTAATAGTACTGAATAAAGGGTAATTTGAATAAGGTCCCCTCGTGTTTCCTGTGTACCCTTCTACACATATTACAAACACACGACACTGAGAAAGGAAGATTGTTTATCATGAAATGCCTGATCATTGACGCCGTTCACAGCGCGATCGCTGAAGAGCTGAGCAAGTATATGCAGGTGGACACCCACATGCTGCCCACTCAGGAGGAGCTGCTCAAGCTGATCCCCGACTATGATGTGCTGATCATGCGCGTTGACCCCGCCATCAACAAGGAGATCCTGGATGCCGCCAAGAACCTGAAGGTCATCGGCGTCTGCTCCGTGGGCCTGAACCACATCGATCTGGACACCGCCAAGGAGAAGGGCATCCAGGTGTTCAACGCTCCCGGCCTGAACGGCAACGCCGTGGCCGAGCTGACCCTGTGCAAGATGCTGGAGATGTCCCGCCACACTATCCCCGCCTGCCACGACGTCAAGGTCAACAAGACTTGGGACAAGTATAAGTTCGTGGGCCGTGAGCTCCGGGGCAAGACTCTGGGCGTTCTGGGCTTTGGCCGCATCGGCCAGCGCGTGGGCGAGCTGGCCCGCGTCTTCAAGATGGACGTCGTCGCCTATGACCCCTATCTGCCCGCCCATGTGTTTGAGGAGCAGCATGCCAAGAGCATGAGCATTGAGGAGGTCCTGAAGGTCTCTGACTATGTGACCATCCACATGCCTCTGAACGATGAGACCCGCAACCTGTTCAATGCCAAGTCCATCGCCGAGATGAAGGATGACGCCATTGTTCTGAACATGGCCCGCGGCGGCATCGTCAACGAGAAGGATATGTACGAGGCCCTGAAGGCCGGCAAGATCGGCGGCTATGCCTCCGACGTCATGGAGAACGAGCTGGCCGCCGGCGGTCTGACCGAGGGCGCGGGCTTCGACTCCCCCCTGTTCGAGTGCGACAACTACATCGTCACTCCCCACCTGGGTGCTCAGACCGTTGACGCTTCCCGCGACATCGGCGCCCACATCATCGGCAAGGTCAAGGAGGCCCTGGACCTGAAGTAATCAACATTTTCCCAGGATCGAGCGCAAGGGAATCTGAATAGAGCGGCGGGAGCCCGGCATCCAGATGGATGCCGGGCTCCCCAGCTTGTCAAAGAACGCCAGTTCTCAAACCACGAGGACTGGCGTTTTATCATTAAACGGGGCAAAAATCATGATATAGGAAGCAAAATTAGAAGCATTCCACTTCCAAATAGCAATCTTTTTGAGATTCATGGCAGCATATTTAAGCCTCACCCAAGCAGAAACCCGGGCCAGCCCTCGGTGGTGCGTATAACGCATGGCGTGCTTTTCTTTTGCATCAGCAAAAACACGCTCTATGGTCTCTTTTCTCATGGCATAGAGTTCCTTGCCACGTTCGGTTTTTCTCAAATGTTCGACCAAATCGAGATATTCCTGCCAGATATGAGTTGTGAGTATCCGCTGTCCGCTTTCATTTGCGCCACAAACAGTTCTGCAGGGACAGTCTTTGCAGATTTTGGGCGAGCTGCGGTAAGTCCGTTTCCCTTCTTTGCTTGTGGTCGTATGCCGCAGTTCATGTCCTCTGGGACAGGTAAAACTGTCTGTTGCTGCATCATAAGTAAAATCCCAAGGCTTAAATTTATCTTTCTTTCCCTTGTATCGGGTATAGGGAAGGATGGGAATTCTGCTGTGTTCCAGAACTTTCTTTGCAATCCAAGGTGTTTTGTATCCGGCATCCATCGTCACGAATTCGACTTCGGAAAATTTTTCTGTTACTTGGTCGTATACCGCATCCCATGCCACACTGTCACTGACATTTCCGGCGGTTACTTCCACGCCCAATACAATCCCGTGTTTGTCGCAGGCCGTATGTGCTTCGTACGCAAACTGCCGCTCATGTGCCCCCTTTACAAACATTCCGCAGTCAGGGTCGGTTTTGGACACCGTTTTCTCAACCGTTCCTCCTCCGGAACTTCCCTTATTTTCGTCATCATCGTCATCGTTGACTTTCTTACCCAGTTTTTCTCGTTCCTCGTATACCTCTTTGCGAAGTTGTTCCTCGTACACCTTCGCGGCTTTGGCGACCTGTTCCTTCTGGAACTTCTTTTTATTCGCGGATGCTTTAATATGTGTTCCGTCGATAAAAATCATGCTTGGGTCTACCATCCGGTTGTTCAGTGCTTTGTTCAAAATATGTGTAAAAATTTCTTCACCCAGCTCCGGGGGAAAGCGTTTGCAAAAGGCATAACTTACCGTTGCAAAGTGAGGAATCTCTTCCAGCAAGCTATATCCGAGAAACCAACGGTATGCTACGTTTACTTGTATATCCCGGTACGTCTGACGTAAGGACGCGATCCCAAACAAATGCTGAATTAGAACCATCTTGATCAACACTACAGGATCCGTTCCTGGACGCCCGTTGTCTGCGCAATAATATGGACTTAACCGCTCATATAGCCAGTCATAATCCATGACTCTTTCTACTTTTCGGAGCAGATGGTCTGGGGGGACTAATGCATCCACATCCACCATTGTTAAGGCCAAGCTGTTTTGTCCAGAAATAGCCGGTCTGTTTTGTCGCATAGCCGGATTGTTTTGTCACGACAGCCGAGCTAATCTGTCGTTGAAGCCGGTCTGTTTTGGCATCGCTATATCATAAAAGGGAAAAGAGAGGTGCCGTTCTTGGTAGAACGGCACCTCTCTTCAACTTGAGACTATTGGAATTGATACAGCATAACAGCATTGATATTTTGGTTGTCGCTGCTGTACATGATGGGACGATATTCACCTTCTGGAAGGGAACTCAGATCGAGCGTTCCTGTAAGAGCACCACCAACGGCAGATAGGGTATACACCTCTTCAGACACCTCATCGATAAATCCAATATAGATTGTTCTGGAAGCAGAGGCCCAAGTGCAATGAACGGCCATTGCCTTTGTTTTTTCATTGGGCAACAGAATGGTATCGTCTGCTTTTGAATATTGAGATTCATCAATATTGACGCACACAAGTTCTCCTTTTGGCGTACTCTCAGAGAATTCCACAGGCTCATCTACAAAGTATTCACTTAAATCCACCACATCAGCAAATGGAAGAACAGAAGCCGGAGGAACGATGGCATCGCTGTCATCCTTGTCTGGAACCTCCGATACAGAATCCTTAGTAGAACAAGCAGCTAACATGGCAACCACCACGATTGCTAACAATAGCCCTAATCCTCGATGAATTCCCTTTTTCATGGTTATTTTACCTCGTACTGCATAGCTCCGGTGATGCTCTTACTTCCGCCATTCACAATGCAAACCTTATAATCTCCATCTGGAACACCACTGGAGTTGACTCTCTTGCTGTTAATATCTCCACCTTCATAGGTAACAGTGTATGTTACCCGGGTGTCCACATTATACCAGCCGATTTTTACATCCTGAGAAGAGGGACTCCATGTGCAGGAGTTGATAGTAAGTACAGCATCTTCACCAGAAATGTAGTATGTTTCGCTGGAAGTCTTTCTGGAACCGGAACCCAAAGAGGTGAACGAAAGAGACAGGCTCGACTTCGGCACGATATTGGTTTCCTCCGTGGCTACCGGTTCATACGGGACTTCTTCAACAGCAAAAGCCGTGCAGGACAAAGAGAACACCATTGCGAGAGCTAACACAGCCGACAGGACTTTCTTCATGGTACTTTCCTCCTTTTCTTGGAACCGTTGATACTTGTTAGGTAGCTACCATCTTCATTATACTGAATAATTTCGTATATGGCAACCTAAATTTTGTGTTTTGCATATATTTTTTCGGTTTTGCTTCTTGTTTTTAGTAAAATGTACCCTATAAAGTGGACACGCAGAGCAGCAGAGATCCCATGTTGTGGACACACAGAAACGACTGCGGTCCCATGAAAGTAGACAGGGTGAACTTCCAATCAAACCAGTGAAATGGACATGCGTTTCATTTCCCCCGAGAGTTGTGGTAAGATAAAAAAGCAAGGACTGGGAGGAATCAAAACATGAAACGGAATCGAAGGCTGTTCAGCGCATACGAAATGGAATTGCTGGCACGAAATCCATACACCTACAGGGTTCGTGCAAGGCAGCTCCTGTTTACTGCGGAGTTTAAGCGCCGTTTTTGGGAGCAGTACGAGCGCGGCGGAGACGTGCAGCAAATTTTTGAAAGCATGGGATACGATCCGCTGGTTGTCGGGTACACCCGTATGCACAGCGTTCCGCAGAACCTGAGAAAAGTGGTTGAGGCAGGCCGCCCATTTACAGATGGGTATTCGGGGCGTGGTAAGAAATCTTCGGAAAGCGGTTGGCATAAGAGCCGTTCGGAACAACAAGCAGAGGAAATGCAGCATGAGATCACACATCTTCGCCAGCATGTGGAGTTTCTAAAAAAAATTACAGATGCGGGCAATGGGGGAAAGCGGAGCCGGCAATGACCATGACGCCAAGCCGGAAATTTGAGCTGATTCACGAAACGCTGCTTGCCGGTGATAATGTTTTGAATATATCCGAACTATGTGAGTTTGCCGGGGTTTCCCGTTCCGGATACTATCGCTGGCTGAATGCCGAGCCGGTGCGGATAAAGCGGGAATCACAGGATCGCGCGGATTTTGAGCTGATTTTGCAGGCATATCGGTTTCGTGGCTATGATAAGGGCATCCGTGGAATCCATATGCGCCTGCTCCATTTGCCGCAGCCTGTACAAATGAACGTCAAGAAAATCCAGCGTCTCATGCGGAAATATGGCCTGTCCTGTCCAATCCGCAAAGCCAATCCTTACCGCCGGATGGCAAAGGCACTGAAAACCAACAATGTGGCTGGGAATCTCCTGAATCGGGAGTTTACGGCGCATGGGGCCAGAAGCGTGCTTCTCACAGATATCACATACATTCCTTATAACGGAACGTTTTGCTACCTTTCGACGATTTTGGATGCATACACGAAACAGGTTTTATCCTATGCGGTCAGCGCTTCCCTTGAATTGGATTTCGTGCTGGAATGCATAAATCTGCTGGTTGAAAAGCATGGCGTTTCACTCAACGCAAAAACGCTGATTCACAGCGATCAGGGCTTTCATTACACCAGCTATCGGTTCATCCAACTTCTGAAGGATCATGCTCTGCGCCAATCCATGTCTCGCCGGGGAAATTGCTGGGACAACGCGCCGCAGGAAAGCTTTTTCGGGCACATGAAAGATGAGATTGATTTATCTGGCTGTACCGCATTTGAGCAGGTCAGAGCGATTCTTGACGATTGGATCGACTATTACAACAATGACCGTTACCAGTGGCAGCTTGCAAAATTATCTCCAAATGAATTTTACACGTACATCACTTCAGGCGTTTATCCGCTGCAAAGCAAACCGCCTGTGCATGGAAAATAGCTTCTGACCAGATCTATGGTCACATAACAACTCTCATGTTTTTGGTATTTCATTGTGTCCTTGACTTTGGGTACACTTTATAGTTGGATATGCTATTATTATGACAGCTCAAAAAATGAGGCAAGAGGAAGCAATGAGTCCAATCACTGGAAACAAGCACATTTCCAATAATTACAACGACTCAATGCTCCCTCTCACAAACCATGATTAGTATAGCACAGTATGAATTGTCCTGCAACGGGGACACTACCAAAATTTTAAGCAAAGAGAGCAGCCTATGTCCAATCTGTGGAGGAGCACTTAAAGTTCATGGAACCTGTACGCGGAAAGTCCGATATGGAGACTGCATACACAAATACCATCTCAGAGTATTAAAGTGCCAGTGCTGTGGAAAAACACACAGAGAGTTACCGGATAGCCTCATTCCATATAAGCGATATGGAGTGGAAGCATTCTGTGAGATTGCCGAATCTACAGAAGCCCGACATACCTGTGAAACATCTACCTGGCTGCGCATCCGATCCTGGCTTGCGTGGTTCATCTGTTATGCCCAAAATATTGCAACCGGATTGATTGCAGCCAACCTCCTTCCGATGACATTTCACCCCGGCTACACTCTGCGCCAGCAGACGGTGCATTTTGTCCGGCTGGTAGCAAACAGCGGAAATTGGATACAGCACCGTTCCGCCATGACAATGGATTTTCCTCCGGCTATACTGGTGTCATGCCAATAAAACAGGAGGCGATTCCAGCATGGAAATGAAAAACAGGAAGCTCGCCGCAGAGATTGCAGAGGAGCGAATGTCTATGATTGCACCGCTGCTGTCCCAAAACATGGATAGCAGACGGGTGGAACAGCTACGACAGGAGATATGCGAACGAAACCAGATTTCCCAACGAACTCTGGAACGGTATCTCTGCGCATATTTGAATGGAGGTTTTGAAGCACTGAAACCGCAGAGCAGGAGCAGCCAAAGTAACTACAAAATTCCACAAGAGCTACTGGATGAGGCAATCCAGCTACGCAGGGAACTTCCCAGCAGGAGCATCCCTACAATTATTAAAATCCTGGAGTTGGAGAAGAAGGCTCCTCCCGGATTTCTGAAGCGAACCACATTGCAGGATGCTTTGAGCCGTGCAGGGTATTCCACCGCAATGATGAAGCTTTACAATGACAAAGGGTACGCTTCCCAACGATTTCAACGGCTGCACCGGCATGACCTGTGGCAAGGAGATATTAAATATGGACTTGTGCTCAATCTTGGCGGTGTACAGACACAGACCTACTTCTCCTGCCTGATTGACGATGCTACCAGATACATTCTCCACGGTGAGTTTTACGGGACGATGGAGCAAGGTATTGTAGAAGACACCCTGCAAAAAGCCATGCTGAAATTTGGGCTTCCACGGAGACTCTATTTTGACAATGGGACGCAGTACCGAACACGCTGGATGAAGCGCGCCTGCGATTTGCTTGGTATCCGGCTGATCTATGCAAAGCCCAGAAATCCACAGGGCAAAGGCAAACAGGAGCGATTTAACCAAACGATGGATGCTTTTTTAGCAGAGGTAAGTCTACATCCACCAGAGAGCCTGCAAGAATTGAACACAAAATTCCAAGCATGGCTACATGAATGTTACCACTCCAAACCGCATAGTGCTCTTGGCACAACGCCAGAAATTGCATTTAAGTCCGATTCCATGCCTCCACGATTTGTGGACAAGGCTCTGATGGCACGAGCATTTTTGCATTGTGAATCCCGTAAGGCCGACAAGAGTGGTGTAATTAGTTTTGGCGGAAAACGATATGACCTTGGCATTGCTTTTGCCGGCAAGCAGGTTGATGTAGTCTATGACCCAATCTGTACAGAGATCCTTACGATTGAGACACCAGACCATGAGCCGTTTCAAGTGCGGCAGATTGTAGTTGGCGAAAAAGTTGCACCGAAGCCAAAACGAAAAGAGATTGAGCGTATTCCCGTTGACCATTCCCGTCTATTGGATGCCATAACGGAACCATACCAAGACAAGCAGCGCAGGAGGGCGATTTCCTACACCACAGAAATTGAAAAGGGGTGACAAGCATGTACGAGGAATTTTTTGAAATGACACATACCCCTTTTGTACGGGGCATTCCTGTTGACAATCTCTATGAAGACCAGGATACCGAAGAAGTCTATAACCGTCTGCTCTATGCTGCCAGCCGCCAGCTTTTTGCTCTTGTGGTTGGGGATGCGGGCACGGGGAAGACAACGGCTCTGCGCCGCCTGAAAAGCGTCTTAGATGGGCAAGATTACACCGTACTCTACCTTTCTGAATCTAAACTTACCCCGAGACACTTCTACAACGGTCTTCTGGAGCAGCTGGGGTGTGAAACACGGTTCTACCGAGGTGACGCAAGGAATCTACTGCACCACGAAATTGAAATTATGCGTGGAGTTGGACACCGAAAACTGGTTGTGATTGTGGATGAAGGGCATCTACTCTCTAAGGAAATGCTGGAGGAAATCCGCTTCTTACTCAACTACAAAATGGATTCTGAAAATCCCCTCGCACTCATTTTGGCTGGCCAGACGGAGCTATGGGAGAAACTACGGCTGCAAGCGTACAGAGCGATCCTCCACAGGGTTGATATTCAGTGCTTTCTGATGCCTTACGAATACGCTCAGACGAAAGCCTATATTGAGAAGCAACTGACCTATGCTGGACACCCCAACGCAATCTTCTCTGAGGACGCCATGAAAGCAGTCCACTCTTTCTCATCCGGCATCCCGAGACTGATTAACCGGGCCTGTACCCAGTCTCTTGTCTACGCATACCAAAACCGCCGGGCCATTATTGATGACCGGATGGTACAACTCGTCCTGGAGGGCGAGGTTTCTTGAATACCGGAAAGAAGGGGATGGCTGGAGCCATCCCCTTCTCTTATGCGACAAAACGCACCGGCGCCGGACAATGATGTCCGGCGATGACCGACAAAACAGCCCGTCTATTTCACGACAGAACAGGCCGTCTGCGACAACCATCACTATATCTTTTCGAGAATTCTTTCTCCAATTTTCCATCCTTAGCCCCCCTTTTTCTCTATTATACCAGAAAAACCTCACCACCGGCGAGGTTCTTTGACAAGCTGGGGAGCCCGGCATCCATCTGGATGCCGGGCTCCTGTTTTCTTTTTGGTCCTGGCGGCCCCTCAGGGGCGCTCAGATGGCTTTTTCCCGGGGCACTGCCCTCTCTCCAGGGGCAGGCTCTCCTTCAGTTCCTGACGCAGGTACAGGGCGCGGGCCACATGGTAATTGACCACCACATCTTCCACCGGCTGCTCCTTGTCTGACGCCTCCTCCATCACTTTTGCGCCCAGCGCCTGCAGCGCCTGACGGTTCTCCCGGTCCAGCCGGCCCCTGTGCTCCATGTTCCGCAGGGCCTCCAGCTCCACCACCAGCTCCCGCGCGATGTCCTCACAGCTCCGCAAGCACTGAAGTTCCCGCTTCTGCCGTGCCCGGTGCAGCAGAAGCCGCTGTTGGGAAAACAGCAGCAGCTGTCCCTCCAGGGCGTCCACCTTGCGTGCCAGAGCCTCCGCTTCCGGAAGATGCTCGTCCCCGTCAAAAAGATCCTCTAAAAAGAGGATTAGATCCCGGTCCAGTCCCTCCATAGTTCGCCGAATCTTTCTGCTGTTGTCATAGGGGAAGATCAGCATATTGACCACCATTCCAATCGCCAGACCGATGGCAGTATCCCACAGCCGCCCCACCGCATAAGGCGCCGCCTCCACCGCCGGATTCAGGCAGGCGTTGACCAGCACCAGACAAGGGAGTACAGGGACCAGCTTGAGCCGGAAATATTGATAACCTGTCAGGATCCCCACGATCCCCACGCCCACACCGATCACGGGTGGGATCTGGAGGGCGATCATTGTCAGCGCCAGCAAGCCCCCCACTGCAACCCCGCAGATCTGTGTCAGACAGGCCAAAAGCGATGCAGTAAATGTGGGGCCGACTGCGGACATTGCTCCGATGGTGGCAAAGACCACTTTCGCTGGACTGGCGCCGTAGTGTTCCACCACTGCCAGGGCCAGCGTGACGGCCAGCGCGGTTTTCAGGATCCGAGGCCCCACCGGGCTCTTCCAGCTCCGCAGGCGCATTTCGAGCAACTCCTCTCACAAATAAAACTTTGGGTAAAGAAAAAAGGAAGGAACAATTTGTTCCTTCCTCTTGTGTTGGCACTACCTATCTTCCCGGTCCGTCTCCAGACAAGTATTTTCGGCAGAAGCGAGCTTAACTTCCGTGTTCGGAATGGGAACGGGTGGACCCTCGCCCTAATCAGCACCAACTTGCTTTCTTTTGAAAAAGAAAGTAAGCAAAGAAAACTTCATGTCTTCTACTTCAGGAGAACTGTTTTTCTCTCCTTACCGCCTTTTTCAACAGCAATCAGTTTATCAAATTTTCAATCATTTGTCAAGAATAATTTCTTAACTCACCGCCTGAAGGGCGGTCACCAAATCACAAACCAGCGAAGCGTTTATGATCTCAGGGCTCCCATTGAAACCCAGCGAAGCGGGTTCAATGGGAAGGTGAAAAATTGCCCGCCCCGGCTAAGAAGCCTCGCCGCATGGCGGGGATTCGTGCCTTAAGGGCAATTTTGAACTGGTGACCCGTACGGGAATCGAACCCATGTTTGCGGCGTGAGAGGCCGCCGTCTTAACCGCTTGACCAACGGGCCGTATGGTGCGCCTTCAGGGATTCGAACCCGGGACCCACTGATTAAGAGTCAGTTGCTCTACCAACTGAGCTAAAGGCGCATACTTTCTTTTGAAAAAGAAAGTATGCAAAGAAAACTTCGTCCCTTTTCCATGCTTTCTCTTTCGCAAGAGGGAGGCGCTTACCTGCGCCTTCAAAACCGAACAGTGAAACCTCAAGACCTCGCTCACAAGCGCCTGCATCCTTCCTTGACCTTTAGGTCAAGCCCTCGGCTTATTAGTATCGGTCAGCTGCACACGTTACCGTGCTTCCACCTCCGACCTATCTACGACATAGTCTACGTCGAGCCTTACTCCTTTCGGATGAGAGATCTTATCTTAGGGGGAGTTTCACGCTTAGATGCTTTCAGCGTTTATCTCGTCCAGACGTAGCTACCCAGCTGTGCCCTTGGCAGGACAACTGGTGCACCAGAGGTCTGTCCATCCCGGTCCTCTCGTACTAAGGACAGCTCCCTTCAAATCTCTTTCGCCCGCAACAGATAGGGACCGAACTGTCTCACGACGTTCTGAACCCAGCTCGCGTGCCACTTTAATCGGCGAACAGCCGAACCCTTGGGACCGAATTCAGCCCCAGGATGTGACGAGCCGACATCGAGGTGCCAAACCTCCCCGTCGCTGTGGACGCTTGGGGGAGATCAGCCTGTTATCCCCAGGGTAGCTTTTATCCGTTGAGCGACGGCATTTCCACGCACATACCGCCGGATCACTAACTCCAACTTTCGTTACTGCTCCACCCGTCGGTGTCGCAGTTAGGCTCGTTTCTGCGTTTACACTCACTGCACGATTTCCGTCCGTGCTGAACGAACCTTTGAGCGCCTCCGTTACCTTTTTGGAGGCGACCGCCCCAGTCAAACTGCCCACCTAACAGTGTCCCCCGACCGGATTCACGGCCGCAGGTTAGAAAACCAGCAATTGAAGGGTGGTATCCCAAGGGTGACTCCGCACTGGCTGACGCCAATGTTTCCATGTCTCCCACCTATCCTGTACATCAATTACCAATCCTCAGTATTAAGCTACAGTAAAGCTCCATGGGGTCTTTCCGTCTAGTTGCGGGTAACTGGCATCTTCACCAGTACTACAATTTCGCCGGGTGGGCTGTTGAGACAGCGCCCAAATCGTTACGCCATTCGTGCGGGTCAGAACTTACCTGACAAGGAATTTCGCTACCTTAGGACCGTTATAGTTACGGCCGCCGTTTACTGGGGCTTCAATTCAAACCTTCGCTTGCGCTAAGCTCTCCTCTTAACCTTCCAGCACCGGGCAGGCGTCAGCCCATATACGTCATCTTTCGATTTAGCATAGACCTGTGTTTTTGGTAAACAGTCGCTTGGGCCTATTCTCTGCGGCCCCCCGTAGGGGGCTCCCCTTATCCCGAAGTTACGGGGTAATTTTGCCGAGTTCCTTAACAACCCTTCTCCCGTTGGCCTTAGGATTCTCTCCTCATCTACCTGTGTCGGTTTGCGGTACGGGCACCTTAGCATACACCAGAACTTTTCTCGCCTCGTCATTCTCCGACTTCCCTACTTAATTTCGGTCCCTTACGCCCGGGTCAACCAACGCCCGGGTTCGGATAGCTCCAAGTGTCCTTCTGGTTTAAGTTTCGGTGGCTACGGAATTTCAACCGTATGTGCATCGACTACGCCTTTCGGCCTCGCCTTAGCTCCCGGCTTACCTTGGGCGGACGAACCTTCCCCAAGAAACCTTAGATTTTCGGCCATTATGATTCCCACATAATTCTCGCTACTCATTCCGGCATTCTCACTCGAATACAGTCCACCGCTGCTTCCGCTACGACTTCACCCCGTATTCGACGCTCCCCTACCATGCATTGCTGCATCCCAAGCTTCGGTTATACGCTTAGCCCCGTTACATTTTCCGCGCAGAACCACTCGACCAGTGAGCTATTACGCACTCTTTTAATGAGTGGCTGCTTCTAAGCCAACATCCTGGTTGTTTTCGCAATTCCACATCGTTTTCCACTTAGCGTATATTTGGGACCTTAGCTGTGGGTCTGGGCTGTTTCCCTTTTGACCACGAGACTTATCTCACGTAGTCTGACTGCTGATCATCAATTTGCCGGCATTCTTAGTTTGATAGGGTTCAGTAACTTTATCAGCCCCTAGCCCATTCAGTGCTTTACCTCCGGTAATCTAAATCAACGCTAGCCCTAAAGCTATTTCGGGGAGAACCAGCTATCTCCAAGTTCGATTAGAATTTCTCCGCTATCCACAGGTCATCCGCCACCATTGCAACGGGGGTCGGTTCGGTCCTCCATGGGGTTTTACCCCCACTTCAACCTGCCCATGGATAGGTCACCTGGTTTCGGGTCTATTGCATGCAACTCAGTCGCCCTATTCAGACTCGCTCTCGCTTCGCCTCCGGTGCTGAACACCTTAAGCTCGCTACATACAATAACTCGCCGGACCGTTCTACAAAAAGTACCTCATCACACTTTAACGTGCTTTGAGTGCTTGTAAGCACAAGGTTTCAGGTTCTCTTTCACTCCCCTCCCGGGGTCCTTTTCACCTTTCCCTCACGGTACTGCTCCTCTATCGGTCATCGAGTAGTATTTAGGGTTGGAGGGTGGTCCCCCCAGCTTCCCACCGGGTTTCACGTGTCCGGCGGTACTCTGGATCCTCGCTGAAAGACTTCGGTTTTCGCTTACGGGTCTCTCACCCTCTGTGGATGGCCTTCCCATACCATTCAGCTAACCTAGTCTCCCGTGTGCAAGTCCACAACCCCAGAGAATAAATCCTCTGGTTTGCCCTCTTCCGCGTTCGCTCGCCACTACTTGCGGAATCTCGGTTGATTTCTCTTCCTCGCCCTACTTAGATGTTTCAGTTCAGGCGGTTCCCCACGTACGCCTATTTTATTCAACGCACGCTGACAGAGTATTGCTCTGCCGGGTTTCCCCATTCGGAAATTCCGGGATCAAAGCCTATGTGCGGCTCCCCCAGACTTATCGCAGCTTGTCACGTCCTTCTTCGGCTCTCGATGCCAAGGCATTCCCCTTGCGCTCTTTCTAGCTTGACCTAAACGATCTCTTCTTTCAAGATCTTCTGGTTCTCAAGAATTATGCAGGCTTCAGATTCGGTTCATTGTAGTTTGTGTTACCCTTCTTATTTCTAAAAAGTCCACAAATTTTACTTTGTTACCTCTCTGTTGCTTGCTCGCAATTTCTTGCTTGCTTCACTGTTCAGTTTTCAAGGTGCAGGTCTCCGACCCTTCTTCAAGGTCAGATCGAAATGCTCGGTCTCTTGACCAAACACTTCGATTTGATCTTGTGGTGGAGGTTACCGGACTCGAACCGGTGACCCCCTGCTTGCAAAGCAGGTGTTCTACCAGCTGAACTAAACCCCCGGACGGCCTTCCTTTTAGAAAGTGGTGGGCCCAAGTGGACTCGAACCACCGACCTCACGATTATCAGTCGTGCGCTCTAGCCAGCTGAGCTATGGGCCCGTGTACACCCTCTAAATTAAACAACGTGACCAAAGCGCCATACTGACCTAGGACGTTACCGATAACTCATTCGTTACCGGAACTCTCCTTAGAAAGGAGGTGATCCAGCCGCACCTTCCGATACGGCTACCTTGTTACGACTTCACCCCAATTATCGAACCCACCTTCGGCCGCGCCCCCATTGCTGTTAGGCTACGGACTTCGGGTGTTCCCGACTCTCATGGTGTGACGGGCGGTGTGTACAAGGCCCGGGAACGTATTCACCGCGGCATGCTGATCCGCGATTACTAGCGATTCCAACTTCATGCAGGCGGGTTGCAGCCTGCAATCCGAACTGGGATGGCTTTTAGGGATTTGCTCCACCTCACGGTCTTGCCTCCCTCTGTTAACCACCATTGTAGTACGTGTGTGGCCCAGGACATAAGGGGCATGATGATTTGACGTCGTCCCCACCTTCCTCCGTTTTGTCAACGGCAGTCTCGCTAGAGTGCTCTTGCGTAGCAACTAACAATAGGGGTTGCGCTCGTTGCGGGACTTAACCCAACATCTCACGACACGAGCTGACGACAACCATGCACCACCTGTCACCGCTGTCCCCGAAGGGAAAGGTGTATCTCTACACCGGGCAGCGGGATGTCAAGCCCTGGTAAGGTTCTTCGCGTTGCTTCGAATTAAACCACATACTCCACCGCTTGTGCGGGCCCCCGTCAATTCCTTTGAGTTTCAACCTTGCGATCGTACTCCCCAGGTGGGATACTTATTGTGTTAACTGCGGCACGGAGGGGGTCAGACCCCCCACACCTAGTATCCATCGTTTACAGCGTGGACTACCAGGGTATCTAATCCTGTTTGCTCCCCACGCTTTCGCGCCTCAGCGTCAGTTGCTGTCCAGCAGACCGCCTTCGCCACTGGTGTTCCTCCTAATATCTACGCATTTCACCGCTACACTAGGAATTCCGTCTGCCTCTCCAGTACTCAAGAACCACAGTTTCAAATGCAGGCTGGAGGTTGAGCCTCCAGTTTTCACATCTGACTTGCGATCCCGCCTACACGCCCTTTACACCCAGTAAATCCGGATAACGCTTGCCACCTACGTATTACCGCGGCTGCTGGCACGTAGTTAGCCGTGGCTTATTCCTCAGGTACCGTCACTTGCTTCGTCCCTGAGAAAAGAAGTTTACAACCCGAAAGCCTTCTTCCTTCACGCGGCGTTGCTGGGTCAGGCTTGCGCCCATTGCCCAATATTCCCCACTGCTGCCTCCCGTAGGAGTCTGGGCCGTGTCTCAGTCCCAATGTGGCCGGTCAACCTCTCAGTCCGGCTACTGATCGTCGCCTTGGTGGGCCGTTACCCCGCCAACCAGCTAATCAGACGCGAGGCCATCTCAGAGCGATAAATCTTTGACAGTCAGAGTCATGCGACCCAACTGTATCATGCGGTATTAGCACAGCTTTCGTTGTGTTATTCCCCACTCCGAGGCAGGTTCCTCACGCGTTACTCACCCGTCCGCCACTAAGTAACCCAATCCATTGGACGAATCCTCTGTCATGGGCACTCCGTTCGACTTGCATGTGTTAAGCACGCCGCCAGCGTTCATCCTGAGCCAGGATCAAACTCTCAATAAAATGGTATTTAAATGGCCACAGCCAATTAAATCGATCTTATTGAAGCATCCTTGCTTCAAAGAAATTTAACGGTTGTCTTCAAGCGAAAAGCTTGTTTACAACCAAATCCAAATCTGGTGCTTCGTGTTTGTCACGTTGTTTAATTTACAAGGTGCACACCGCTCTCAGCGGCGGGAGTTTATCTTACCACACCGTTTTCGTCTTGTCAAGAACTTTTTTCAGGTTTTTCAACCTTTTTTCGTTCTCTCAGACGCCCCGGCGGGCTGCTCCCTATTTTGCTCGCCGCCTCAGCAGGCGACTCTCTTATTGTAGCACTTCTTGTCCGCTCTGTCAAGAACTTTTTTCAGGAATTTTTCGCCCTGTTTCTGTTCCCTCATTCAGAACTCTGATTCAGAAGTACCTACGCTGCTGTCCAGTGACCTGTCCCGCAAGCGCTCAGCTATCATAGCAAATCCTGCCTCCTTTGTCAAGAACTTTTTTCGAGTTTTTTCTGCTTTTCTATATTCCTGTCCTCCCTCCTATATCTGCGGGGTCGGAGCCCCCTGCACCACAAAATGTGCTCAGCCTTGCATCTTTTCTCTCCCCCAGCTAATCAGAAGGACCAACACCGGAAGAACGACTCCGGCCATCAGATTGCCCCACAGTGCGATCCCGCGCCCAACCTCCTCCGCGGAGATGCCGTCGGGAAAGGCCGCGATCCCCAATACCGCAGCTATGAGTACTACGGCAGTCACCGCCGGTTTCTGTCTCAGTCTGGGGTTCACTCCGGCGGCGGCCCGCCAAATGGCGAAGGTCAACAGTCCCATCAGCGTCAGGTCGGCGAAGGTCCAAACCGCTGCAACGATGCTCTCCACACGCTGGAATGCCCCCTCCACCCCCACGCTCTTCGCCAGCGCGAAGAAGGGGCTGTCCAACTGTCCGGCCAGGGCCGGTCCCAGATTCCCGATCACCACCGCCTGCGAGAGCGCCAGAAGGGCACAGCCCCCTGTGCTCCACAGGACCCACCAATTCCGTCCGGGGCGCGCCGTCTCCAGATCTCCCGTCAGGAACGCAGCGAACACCCCATAGCCCAGCACACCCAGCACGGGCAGCGCCGACCTGGCTGCATTGGGCAGATCCCCCCACCAGATGGGCAGCAGATGTTCCCCCTCCGTCTGAGGCAGGGAGAGGAGGAGTACGGCCGCCGCTACGATCAGCAGCACCGCCAAAAAAACCTGTCCCGCCCGGGCAAAGGCCGACAGCTTCCCCCGGGCCATCCATAAAACCAGCGCCGCCGCCGCAGGCAGAAAAAACCACAGGGAGCCGTCCCGCTCCCCAGCGGTCAGCAGACGCTGGGCGCACAGGCGCAGGCGCAGGGCCAGCAGCAGCTCCCCCCATATCATATAAAGAAGGAGCACCCCTTTGCCTGCCCACGGCCCCATCCCCCGGCAGACCGCTCCGGCCAGGCCGTCCCGGCTCAGATCCAGCTTGGTCAGCGTCCACCCGATCAGCAGCACCACCGGCAGGGCCGCCAAAGCGGACAGCCAGGCTGCCCGCCCCGCCAGCGGAAGCGTCACCGCCGGGAGCAGCTCTGCCGCCGGCGCCATCAGCCCGGCCCACAGCAGTGCGCCCAGCTGGCGCGTTGAAATACGGTCCTGTTTCAACGGGACCCTCCTCTCCGTTCCTCCCATTCGGCCGGGCGGCTCACCGGGCTCCCAGGGAGACCTCCACTGAGATCTCCACCGGCACCGTGGAAAACAGCCGTGTCCACCGGTCCCTCAGCTTCTCCCAGCGGGCCGGATCAGCCCGGCCCACCTGACTGCCAACCCCGGCACAGTCCGCACCCCAGCTCCGCAGCTGGTCCAGCACCCGCCGCAGCCTCTCTTCCTCCCGCGCCTCCAGGGCGCGGCGCAGCTGCTCCTGTTCCTGCTCCTCCAGCTGCCGCCGTCCCTCTGCCAGAGCGGCGGTCACCCGGCAGGTGAGATGAAGTCTCTTTAGATCGTTCCCCTGAAATTCCGGGCTCCACTGTACCGCCGCCCCGGTGAGCCGCACTACGGTCCGGCCGGAGGGCAGCTCGATCTCCAAAATGTCCGCCGCGGTCCGCCCGGTGAGCAGTTCCAGCCCTCGGGCGCCCTCCCCGTCCAGATAGCCCACCAGACGCCCGTCCCGGAGCACACCGTACCCAGCTTCCAGCAGGGCGGTCTCCCCCTCCCGCTCCTGTTCTACCGCACGGAGGGCAGGGAGATAGGCGCTCCCCCACTCCAGAAGGCTGGCGGATGTCTCCCCCACTGTGCGGGTGACGCCCGCCGCCCCCATCTCACTGTCCGTCTGGAGGGTGGACAGGCGGCTGTCCACCCCGGTCTTCTCTCCGGCCTGTACGGCCCCCTGGGCGGTGTCCCCCCGGATCAGCCACAGCTGTGTACCCAGGCCCAGTTCCACATCCTGGGCAAAGTAGTCCAGCACCGTCTGGACCCCCTCCAGCGCCAGCTCCTCCCCCAGGAGAAGCTGGTCCACATAGCCATAAAAAACATAGCTGTCGCTGAGCCCCTGCATGGCCAGGCAGGCCGAACTGAGGGAGCCGCCCTCCGCCGACAGGATCAGGGGCGGCTGCCCCTCTCCCTGAAGCCCTGCGGCCCGCTTTCCCGTGGAGACCGTCACCCGGAGGTCCCCCTCCTTCTCTCCGGCGTCCACCCCCATGGTGCGCAGCAGGGCCATGTCCCCCATCTCCCGTGCGTAGGGCAGGGCGGTTGTTCCACAGCCCGCCAGCAACGCCGCCGCCACGGCCAGTGCGGCAGGGGCCAATCGTTTCTTCATCGCTGATTCCTCCGGTTTTCGGTGTGTCTGGCCCCGTCCCGCCACTTCATCCGGGGCAGCGGAGGCCGCAGCAGGTTGGGATGTCCCTGGGGCTGTCCCGCCCCGGCGGTAAAGGGGGCCAGATAGGGCACCCCAAAGGTCTCCAGGCTGGCTAAGTGATAGATGAGCCCCGCGCAGCCCGCCGCCAGCCCAAACAGCCCCGCGGCGCTGGCCAGGATGGCCAGCAGGAAGCGCCACAGCCGCAAGGCGGCGGCAAAGTCTTGGCTGGGCATGGTATATCCGGCCACGCCTGCGATAGCCACCGCGATGAGCACCGCCGGGGAGACGATGCGGGCCTCCACCGCCGCGTTGCCCACCACCAGCCCGCCCAGGATGGACACCGTGGCCCCGATGGGGCTGGGGAGGCGCAGCCCCGCCTCTTGAAGCACCTCAAAGGCCAGGAGCATAATGAGCACCTCAAATACGGTGGAAAAGGGCACCTCCTGCTTGGCGGCCACGATGGACAGGGCCAGCTTCACCGGGATGGCCTCCGGGTGGAAGGTGACCACCGCGATATACAGCCCGGGCAGCAGCACGGTCACCAGGGCGCAGAACCACCGCACCAGGTTGAGGACGGAGGCAGTCATCCAGTGGAAGGCCCGGTCCTGCCCTGTTTTGAAAAACTGGTCGATGGTCCCGGGAAGCATCCAGGCAAAGGGGAGCCCGTCCGCCATCAGCCCTACCCTGCCCTCCAGCAGTCCCTGACAGAAGCGGTCAGGACGCTGCGTGTAGGGCATGGTGGGGAAGGGGGTGTTCAGATGGTCCACGAGATACTCCTCCAGGTTGCCCGCGGCCTCCACCCCGTCGATGTCGATGTTGTCCAGCCGGCGGCGCAGCCGCTCCACCGTCTCCGGGTCGGCGATCCCCTCCAGATAGAGCACATCCACCTGCGTCCGGGACCGGCGGCCCACGATGTGCTCCCGGATCTTCAGCTCCGGGGCCTTCAGATGCCGGCGGACCATGGCCGTGTTGGTGCGGATCGACTCCACGAAGGACTCCCGCACCCCCTTCAGGGCGGGTTCGTTCTCCGGCTCCCCCACAGAGCGCTTCTCCTCGGTGGGCACCGGCAGGGTGAGTACATCGGCCCGCCCGGGGAAAAACAGGGCGCAGCTGCCCAGGATCAGGTCGTTGACCACGTCCTCCAGGGCGGTCCTCCGGTTGGCCGCCAGGTTGTACAGCGCCCCGTACTGGAGCAGGGAAAACAGTTCCTCCTCCGGGGCCCGGCTGAGGGCGGGGTCCTGGGCCAGGGGCCGGAGGATATAGTCGCTCAGCCGCTCGTTCCGGGTCATACCCAGCAGATAGCACACCGTCACCGTGCGCTCCCGGTCCCCATGGAGGTATACCTGCCGCTCCATATAGTCCACACAGCCCTCAAACACCCGCCCCAGTGACTCCAGCGTCAGCGGCCCGTCAAAGCGGGGCTCCTTTCTGGGATGCGGCCCGGTGTCCGTCCGCTCCGGCTCCAGAATGCCCATCGCGTCCCCTCCCTTCTCCCCGGTAGTATCTGCCGCCCGGGCGGTGTTTATCCCTGCTTCCCCCTTCGGAACACAGGTAAAATCACTTGACACCTTTCTTCTACTCATGTAGTATATTCTTAGATACTACACAAGTAGGAGGAATGGATATGGCACGGCTGACAGACAGCGAGTGGAAGGTGATGGAGGCCCTGTGGCAGGGCGGCCCCCAGACGCTGGGGGAGGCGCTGGCACGGCTGGAGGAGGACACCGGCTGGAGCCGCACCACGGTACACACCTATCTGACCCGGATGATGGCCAAGGGCCTGGTGACCGCCGACGCCCAAAGCCCCCGGCGGTACTCCGCCGCCCGCTCCCGGGAGAACTGTGTGGCGGAGGAGGAGCGCTCCCTGGCCGACCGGGCCTACGGCGGCTCGGCGGGGCGGCTGGTGGCCGCCTTCGTGCGCTCCGGGCAGCTGGACCGGGAGGCGCGGGCGGAGCTTCGCCGCCTGCTGGACGAGATGGAGGTGTAGCCGGTGGAAAATATCTGGATGTTCCTTCAGCAGACGGCGGCGGGCGGGCTGTGCGCCCTCTTTCTCCTTCTGCTCCAGCGGATCTTCCGAAATCTGCTCTCCCCCCGGTGGCAGTACGGGATCTGGGGGGTGCTGGTCCTGCGGCTGATGATCCCCGTGGGGGCGCGGGGCCGCTCCACCGTTCTGGATGTGTGGCCCTGGCTGGAGGCGGCCCGGGCGGGGGCGGAGCTGGCTCTGGACTCCGCATACAGCTCCCCCTGGACGCTCTCCCTCCCCCGGGGCCCGCTCCCCATCCTCCCGGCGGAGCCCCCCCGGTCCCTCACCGACTGGCTGTTCCTCCTCTACCTGGCCGGGGCGCTGGGCCTGGCCCTGTGGTACCTGGGGTGCGCCCTGCGCCTATCCCTCCGGGTCTCCCGGGGCGTCCCGGTGGAGGGCCCCCGGCGGGCGGCCATCGACGCTGTGGCCCAACGGTACCAGCTGCCCCGCCCCCGGCGGGTGGTGGAGTGCCGCTGGGAGCGAAGTCCCTTCCTGACGGGATTTTTTGCTCCCGCTCTGGTCCTGCCTATGGGTTGGGAGCCGGACGAGGCGGTCATCCTGCACAAACTCCTCCACCTGAAGCACCGGGACCTGTGGGCTGGGTGGCTCACCGCCGCCCTCCGCTGTCTCCACTGGTGCGATCCCCTTCTGTGGCTGGCCTTTGACAAGGCGGACAACGACCGGGAGGCCCTGTGCGACCAGCGCGTGCTGGAGCGTCTGGAGGGGGAGGACCGCCGGGATTACGGCCGCGTCCTCCTGTCTATGGCGGACAGCCGGGCGGTGCGCGTCCCCGGGGCCACCACTATGGCCAACGGGGCCCGGGCCATCCAGGCCCGCATCCAGGCCATCGCCCGCTTCAAGCGCTTTCCCCGGGGAATGGCCCTGGTGTCCGGCTGTATGGGGGCGGCGCTGGTCATGGCCCTGGCTGTGGGAGGCCCCGCTCCGGGCGGAGAGACCGATCCGGTCACGGTATCCCCCCAGGGCTGCAGCGTCCCCGGCATCCTGGCCACAGCGGAGCGCAGCCGGGCCGCCACCGTGGCCGGGGCGCTGGACTCCTATGGCAAGGCCATGCTCCACCGCCTCCACCAGCCCGCCCTGGCCCTTCTGTGCCGGGGGATGACCGTTCCAGAGGAGGACCTGCCCCAGGTGCTGGAGCAGTACCGGGAGGCCCTGCGCCTGTCAGAGGAGCATCCGGAGCAGCTCCTCCGCTGGTGGCGGTCCGGCCCGGTGTTCCGGGGGCTGGTCTCCGACGGCGGCGGCGGCTTTCTGTGTCAGGTGTTCTGGTTCCGGGACCAGGAGATGCAAGTGGGGGACGTCTACCCCCGGGAGGACGGCGCCCCCTGGCCGGTGGAGTACCTGTGCCATACGGTGCATCTCCTGCCCGACGGGCCGTACTGGACGGTGGAGAAGCTGGCGGAGACGGAAGGTCTTCTGGAGGACGACTTTTATGATATGGATCTTCCACTCTGCGGTCCGGTCACCTGGAGTGGTGAGGCCGACGGCCTGCGTCTGGAGATATCCGCCGCCCAGATTCTGGAGACCGGGGACGGCTTCCTGGGCCGCGAGCGGCTCCGCACCCTCCATGATCCGTCCTCCTTCCCCTTCACGATTGGGGAGACGGAGGAGGATGACGCCCTCTCCCCCGCCCCTATGCCCCGTCTCCCCGGCTTTTCCGCCCTATACAGTGGGATGGTGGTCACCCGGGAGAACACCTGCGGCCAGCAGCGCTCCTACATGGTGGACATCGTCCCATACTGGAATGACCCGGACATTGTGGACATTCACACGACCTATGATCATGCAAACGCGCAAGCACTGCCTGAGACCACCGTGGAAAACCGCGCCTCCTTCCACCAGCGGTATGAATTTCATACCCTGGAGGCCGGCGAACAGATCACGTTCCATGAGGGGGGCGGCGGCGGCAGCGGCTGGCGCGACTGCTGGACGGGGGATCTGCGCCAGTACACCGCCCCGGACGGCTTTACCGCCTGTGTGATCAACGCCCGGGGGGAGACCTTCTCCGTCCCCCTCACCCCCCAGTACACCACGCCGGACGGCGGGAGCTTCTCCCTCGCTCCGGAGCGAGAGGAGGTCCTCCCATGACCCGTCAGCACATCCGCTTTTCCGCCCTCCGGTCCATTTTCTGGGGCACGCTGCTCCTGTTCCTGGACTTTGACCTGAATTTCCGCTTTGGCTTCTCCTTCACGCTCCCCTTGCTCCCCAACTGTATCGGCTTCTGGCTGGTGGCCCGCGGGACCCGGTCTCTGGCCGCCGACCGGCCCAGTCTGGGCCTGCTGGGCCCCTTCTGGCTGGCCCTGGGGCTCTGGTCCCTTCAGCAGTTTTTCCCCGGCCTCTCCCCTCATATCCCCGGCGCGCTCTCCCTTCTGGCCGCTCTGGTCCGGATGTACGCCGACTTTCAGCTGTTCACCGATCTGGCCGGTCTGGCGGAGGACCTGCTCCCCGGCGCGCCCCTCCCCCGGCAGCTGCGCCCGTGCCTACATCCTGCTCCGGCTGTGGCAGCTCTCCCGGGCCATGGCTCCCGCTCCGGAGGCAGGTGGATAACCCCCTCATCTGCCCAGGGGAAGGCTTCGCGGGAGGGGCAAGCTCCTCCCCTGCGGATTGCGCGGCCCCTTCGGTCATGCCGCAAGGGCCGGTTCCAGACCGCCACGTGGGCGCGCACTGTGCGCCCCTGCATCGAAAAAACGCGCCCCTGGGGAAGGAATTTCTTCTCCAGGGGCGCGTCTTGTTTTTCAAAACCGCTTACCGGTGATATAAATTGTTGGTCTGATACTGGGGCTCGCAGGTGAGCTGGAGGCCCAGCTTCTTATAGGTGCTCTCGTCCGGAGGCGAGAGGATGACCGAACAGTGGGCCTGACAGCCGTTCAGCGCGGCCAGGGACCGCAGGGCGGCCAGGGCCTTGGCGTCCAGGTTGGCGGAGGCCGCCAGGGCCACCAGCACCTCGTCGCTGTGGAGCCGGGGGTTGTTGGAGCCCAGGTACTTCACCTTGACAGTCTGGATGGGCTCGATGGCCGACTGCTTGATCAGATGGACACCGTGCCCTCCCGCGCCGGACAGCGCCTTCAGGGCGTTGAGCAGGGCGGCGGCGGAGCAGCCCATCAGCTCAGAGGTCTTGCCGATGACCATTTCTCCGTTCGGGAGCTGGATGGCCATGGCAGGCTCGCCGGTGCGCCGGGCGGCCTCGTTGGCGGCGGCCACCACAGGCCGGATGTCCGGGGTGACCCCCGCCTGCTGCATCAGCAGCTCCAGCCTATAAACCGTGTGGTCGGAGCCTCTGCCCTGGCGGCGCTCACACAGGGCGTCGTAGTAGCGGCGGGTGATCTCCTGCCGGGCGGCGTCCTGTACCGCCTCGTCATCATAGATGCACTTGCCCGCCATATTCACCCCCATGTCTGTGGGGGACTTATAGGGGCAGACGCCGGTGATCCGCTCAAACATGGCGGCCAGGACAGGGAACACCTCCACATCCCGGTTGTAGTTCACCGTGGTTTCGCCGTAGGCCTGGAGGTGGAAGGGGTCGATCATGTTCACATCGTCCAGGTCGGCGGTGGCCGCCTCATAGGCCAGGTTCACCGGGTGCTTCAGAGGCAGGTTCCAGATGGGGAAGGTCTCAAACTTGGCATAGCCGGCGGTGATGCCCCGCTTATGCTCGTGGTAGAGCTGGCTGAGACAGGTGGCCATCTTGCCGCTGCCGGGGCCGGGGGCGGTGACCACCACCAGGGGGCGGCTGGTCTCGATATACTGGTTCTTCCCAAACCCCTCGTCCGAGACGATATGGGCAATGTTGTGGGGATAGCCCGCGATGGGGTAGTGGCGGTACACCCGGACCCCCAGCTGCTCCAGCCGGGCCTGGAAGGCGTCGGCGGCGGGCTGCCCGGAATACTGGGTGACTACCACACTGCCCACATACAGCTCCATGGAGCGGAACGCGTCGATGAGGCGGAGGACGTCGCTGTCGTATGTGATGCCCAGGTCCCCCCGCACCTTGTTCTTCTCAATGTCGGCGGCATTGATGGCGATGATGACCTCCGCGCTGTCCTTCATCTGTGCCAGCATCCGGATCTTGCTGTCCGGCTCAAACCCGGGCAGCACCCGGCTGGCGTGGAAATCATCAAACAGCTTGCCTCCAAATTCCAGGTACAGCTTGCCCCCGAACTGGGCGATACGCTCCCGAATGTGCTGGGACTGGAGCTTCAGATACTGGTCGTTATCGAACCCCTGTCTGGCCATGCCCTCACTCCTTATCTTATCGTTGCAGATCCTGTGCAAATTCATTCCTTTTTATTTTACGCAACCCACCGGACACCGTCAAGGCTTTTGAGCCGAAGAGTTCCACGAGAGTTTCCGCCGGATTTTGTGGAAATAGCGGGTAGCTTTTCCTCCTCTGGTATGATAGAATAATAAAACTCACCACATTTCCTGTCCGCGTCCGGCCTGCCGGACGCATTTTATCTGCTCCCGCACAAATAGGAGGGCGTTATCAATGGAATGGAATGATCTGCTGCACATCCTGCTGATCGTGTGTCCCCTGGTATTCCTGGGGGGCATCGTGGACGCGGTGGCCGGCGGCGGCGGGCTGATCACCCTCCCCGCCTATCTGCTGGCCGGACTGGACCCCCATGCGGCCTCCGCCACCAACAAATGCGGCAACGTATGGGGCACCCTGCTCTCCGCCTACCGCTTCTGGCGCCGGGGGGAGATCCGGATGCCCAGCGCCGCCTGGGGCGCGGCCGGGGCCCTGGTTGGGGCCTGGGCGGGCGCACAGCTGAACCTCATCCTGCCGGATCGCTTCCTCTATTACATCATGCTGGTCATTGTCCCGGTGATGGCCGTCTTTCTCCTTTTGAAGCGGGACTTCGGGACGGAGGACCGCTCCGGCCAGTTCTCTCCCCTCCGCCTCTCCCTGCTCTCCCTGGGCATCGGCCTGGCGATTGGGTGCTACGATGGATTTTTCGGTCCCGGAGCGGGCACCTTCCTCATGCTGGCCTATACCAGCCTCTGCAAGTTCGATCTGCTTACCGCCTCCGGCAACACCAAGGCGGCCAACGCCGCCTCCAACGCCGCCTCCCTGGTCACCTTCGCCCTGGCGGGCGAGGTGGTCTGGGCCGTGGGCATCCCCGCCGCCCTGTGCGGCCTGGCCGGGGGGTATGTGGGCTCCGGCCTGGCCCTTCGGGGCGGGGCCAAGGTCATCCGCCCCATGTTCTTTGTGGTGCTGACCATCCTCACCGTCCGCCTGATCTACGATCTGCTGGTCTGACCCTCCGTGCGCCCCCAGGGGCGCACTTTTTTTACCCTGCTCCGGGACAAAGGAGAACGCAGCCGGGAAAACCGGCTGCGTTCTAAAAAGGATGGAGGATTCAGATGAAAAAGAGTTGTGCTCTTGCCTTGCATCCTTAGGATACCCGATTTTTATGAATAAAACCAGCGCAAGTTGTTACAAAAGGATTAAACATTTTCCTTTATCCATTCTCCCCGGCCCCGTCCTCCCGCAGGCCCTGGAAAAAGTCCTGAAGGATCTCCTGGCACTCGCGCTCCAGCGGGCCGCGGTACAGCCGGGGATGGTGGTTGAAGCGCTCCTCAAACAGGTTGAGCACCGAGCCGCAGGCCCCCGCCTTGTCGTCCCGGGTCCCATAGCGCACCGTATCCACCCGGGCGTTGATGATCCCTCCGGCACACATGGGGCAGGGCTCCAGGGTGACGTACATGGTACACCGGTGGAGCCGCCAGCTGCCCAGGCGGCGGCAGGCGTCCCGGATGGCCTCCAGCTCCGCGTGGGCGGTGGCGTCGCCGTTCTCCTCCCGGCGGTTGCGCCCCTCCCCCACGATCGCCCCGTCCCGGACGATGACGCAGCCCACGGGCACGTCGCCCTCCGCCCCGGCCTGGGCGGCCAGCTCCAGCGCCCGCCGCATATAGTCCTTATGATCCATGGGTACAGCCTCCTCTTTCCCGCAAGGCGGGCGTTTTTCCACACGCCGGCCCGAAATTGTGGAACTTTTTCTCAGTCTGCCTCCCCGCAGGCCCGCGCATAGTCCTCCACCAGGTTCTGGGCACAGCGGAGCGGGTCGTCCCCCTTCCGCAGGCGGAGGGTAAACCGGGGCACGTCCCCCGGGATGAGGAGCAGGCGGTTCCGATAGCGCTCCCCGCCGCACAGCAGGGAGAAGGGCTCCAGCCGGAACTGCTCCAGGGTAAAGATCAGCTGCCCGTTCTTCTGGGCGATGTCGGTGATGTCCGCCTCTGCCGCCGCCGCCCGGAGCAGGGCCACGGAGATCAGGTTGTTCACCGTCCGGGGCGGCTCGCCATAGCGGTCGATGAGCTCATCCACCAGGTCATCCGCCTCCTCCTCACTGCGGATGGCGGCAATGCGCCGGTACAGGTCCATCCGCTGCTCCGGCGCGGGGACATACCGGTCCGGGATGGAGGCGGCCACCGCCAGATCGGCGGCGCACTCGGTGCGCTTGGGAACCGGCTGGCCCTGCTGAGTGAGCACCGCCTCCTCCAGCAGCTTCAAATACATATCATAGCCCACCGACAGCATGAAGCCGCTCTGCTCCGGGCCCAGCACGTTGCCCGCGCCCCGGATCTCCAGGTCCCGCATGGCGATCTTGAAGCCGGAGCCGAACTCCGCAAACTCCCGGATGGCCGACAGGCGCTTAGCGGCCACCTCGGTGAGCACCTTCCCCCGGCGGTAGGTGAGATAGGCGAAGGCCCGGCGGTTGGACCGGCCCACCCGGCCCCGGATCTGGTGGAGCTGGGCCAGGCCCAGATGGTCGGCGTCCTCGATGATGAGGGTGTTGGCGTTGGGCAGGTCGATGCCCGTCTCAATGATGGTTGTGCACACCAGCACGTTCAGCTCCCCGTCGGTCATGCGGCTCATCACATCGTCGATGGCCTCCTGGCTCATCTTGCCGTGGGCCACCCCCACCGCCGCGTCCTCCCCCAGCATCTGTCCGATGCGGGCGGCGGTGCGGTCGATGGTCTCCACCCGGTTGTGGAGGTAGTACACCTGTCCGCCCCGCTCCAGCTCCCGGCGCATGGCGTCGGCCAGCACCGGCCAGTTGTGCTCCAGCACATGGGTCTGCACCGGCAGGCGGTCGGCGGGCGGCTCCTCCAGGGTGGACATATCCCGGATGCCCGACATGGCCATGTTCAGGGTGCGTGGGATGGGGGTGGCGGACAGGGTGAGCACATCCACCTGGGCAAAGCGCTCCTTCAGCTTCTCCTTGTGCTGGACGCCGAAGCGCTGCTCCTCATCCACCACCAGCAGGCCCAGGTCCTTGAACCGCACATCTTTGTTGAACAGGCGGTGGGTGCCGATCAGGATGTCCACCCGCCCCTCCTCCACCCGGCGCAGGGTCTCCTTCATCTGGGCGGGGGTGCGGAAGCGGGAGACTACGTCGATGTTCACCGGATACTTGGCAAAGCGGCGCAGGGCGGTGAGATAGTGCTGCCGGGCCAGGACGGTGGTGGGCACCAGGATGGCGGCCTGCTTGCCGTCCAGCACGCATTTCATCATGGCCCGGAAGGCCACCTCCGTCTTGCCGTACCCCACGTCGCCGCACAGAAGCCGGTCCATGGGCACAGGGCGCTCCATGTCCCGCTTGATCTCCCCGATGCACCGCAGCTGGTCGTCGGTCTCGGAGTATTCAAACTGCTCCTCAAACTCCCGCTGCCATGGAGAGTCCGGCGAAAAAGCAAAGCCAGGCTGACGCTGGCGCTGGGCGTACAGCTGGATCAGCCCCTTGGCCAGGTCGGCCACCGCCTTTTTCGCCTTGGTCTTGGCCCGCTCCCAGTCCGTCCCCCCCAGCTTGGACAGCTTTTTCGTCTCCTGGGCGTCCTCGCCGCCGCCGATATACTTGGAAACCAGGTCCAGCTGGGTGGCGGGGACATACAGCACATCCGTCCCGGCGTAGGCGATCTTTACATAGTCCTTCTCGATGCCGTCGGCGGGCATCTTCACCATCCCCACATACCGGCCCACTCCGTGGTGCTCGTGGACCACCAGGTCCCCGGGGGACAGATCTGCATAGGACTTCAGCTTCTGCCGGTTGGTGGCCTCCTTTTTGACCGGGCGGGGCCGCTTTCGAACGCCGCCGGACTGGCCCTCGGTGATAACTGCCAGCTTCAGCCCGGGGTACTCCATCCCCCCGGACAGCCCTCCCACAGTGAGGAAGATCTGCCCCGGCCGGGGCAGGGCCTTCAGGGCGAAGTCCACCCCGGCTTTTACCTTCTGCTCCCGGAGGAGGGTCTGGAGGTTCAGGGCCCGCTGCTCGCTGGACACCAGCACCAGGACGGAAAACCCGGCGCTCTGATAGTGGCTCAGGTCCTGCACCGCAGTCTCCAGGCTGGCCCCGAAGGAGGGCAGCTGCTTGGCCATCAGGGACAGCACGCACCGGGGCGCCGCCGGATAGGCGGACAGGGCGAAGGAGTCCAGATAGGCGAAGGGGAAATCCTCCAGCCTGCGGCACAGCTGGTCATAGGAGCGGGACAGCGCCCCGCAGGCCCCGTCCAGCTCTCCCCGCTCCAGCAGAGTCTTGACGTCCTCCTCCAGCTGCCACTGCCAGGTTTTGGCCCGTTCCCCCACCCGGCTGCTCTCCGAGAAGAGGACGCAGGCGTCATAGGGGAGATAGTCTGCCGCGGTGGCCAGCTCCGGATAGATCAGGGGGAGATACCGGTCGGCCGCTGGGAAGGACCGCCCCTCCTCCAGGGCCTCCCGGTCCTGCCGGAGGGTGGCCGCCAGCTCCTCCAGGCCGTCCCGGACGGCGGCGGCGGAGCGCTGGTCCAGCTGCTTCAGCAGTCCGGCCAGGCCGCCGGGGGCCAGGTGGGGCAGGGTCTCCGCCGCGGGGAGGAGCACGGCCTGCTCCACGTTGGCCGTCCGCCGCTGGGTCACTGGGTCAAAGATCCCCAGGGCGTCCACCTCGTCTCCGAAAAACTCGGCCCGCACCGGGGCCTCCATGGCTGGGGAGTACACATCCAGGATGCCGCCCCGGAGGGCAAACTGTCCCGGCCCCTCCACCTGTTCACAGCGGACATAGCCCGCCTCCGTTAGATGTGCGGTCAGTTCCTCCAGGTCGGCGGTCTGCCCCACCGCCAGTACAGTGCAGGCACGCTCCAGCGCCTCCGGCGGAAGGGTGCGCTGGAGCAGGGCCTCCACGGTGGCCACCAGGCAGGGGACCTCCCCCCGGGTCAGGCGGTAGAGGAGGCGGAGCCGCCGGTGCTCCCACTGGCGGGAGACCGTGGCGATGTTGTGGAACAGGAAGGAGCGGGCGGCCAGCACAGGAACCTCCCCTCCGGTGAGGAAGGACAGGTCCCGGGCCATCCGCTCCGCCTCCCCTTCGTCGGCACACACCACCACCACCGGGCGGCCGCTTTCCTGCCCCAGGCAGGCGGCGAAGTGGGCCCGGTGGACCGCCGCCAGGCCGGACACCGCCGCCGGGGACTGTCCGCTGTCCAGCGCCGCCAGCAGCTGCTGAAATTCCGGCAGCTGCTGCAAAACAGAGCGGAGTATCTCCATCAAATATCACTCCTCGTACCGATATATTCCATGATATGGAAACCAAAACGCACCAATGCCCCCTGTCCCGCGGGATAGGGGGTAGGTGTTGGTCGGATCTTTCCCCAGTTTACCCGGTTTTCTCCTCTGCGTCAAGGGCGGGCCCCTCCAAGTTCCAGCAGGACAGCGGTCCCGTCCCCGGAAAATTTAAAGGTTATGTAATACTTTTTCGTTCCTTTTGTAACAACTCTTTGATAGGATAAGACTTGCAAGAGACAAGTTCGTTTCATTTTAATCCTCTTTTTCAGTGACAGGTCCCGGGCGCTTTGGAGCAGCGTCCCGGGACCTGTCATTTTCCTGCGCTATTTCACCCACATGGTGTTCAGCACCTGGCTGACGCTCTGGGCAAAGAGGCGGGCTCCGTCCACCGCCTCGGTGAGAGTATTCCCGTGCCCCCCCACCTCCACCAGCAGGTAGCCGGGCGATAGCTGCTGGTTATAGCTGCTGTTGCGCAGCACGATGGGCCGGGCCAGACTCACATAGTCGGAGACCAGCTCCTGCTGGAACCGGACGGCCAGGGCCAGATTGTCGATCCAGTACGGGTGCTGCGCCCCGCCGCCGTCGGTGCCCACCACCAGCATGACCTGGGCGGTCTTTTTCCCATTCTCCTGGGTGACCAGCTTATAGATGGAGCCGTCGCTGCCCACCAGGGCGTCCCGGTGGACGTCCAGGATGATCCGGATGGTGGGATACTTGGCCAGCCAGTCCCGCACCGCCGCCTTGGAGCGGTCGTACGAGCCGTTATAGGCGGGGTAGTCATATAGATTGGTGTCGTGGATCACCTGGAGGCCCTGGCTGCGGAACACCTCCGCCATGGCCTCCCCCACGCGGACCACGTTGTGGGTGCAGTCGGTGGTGCGGTAGGCGTCGCTCTCCTGGTAGAGGTCCCCATCGTTTTGGGAGTAGGCCTCACTGCCGTGGCTGTGGAGGATCAGGATCTGGGGCCCCTCCCCCAGCCCAAAGTGGACCGCCCCCGCGTCAAATACTGAGGGATCCAGCCCCTTGTTGGTCCGGTCATACAGATAGACCCCGTTCCGGCTGAAATACTGTCCTCCCTCCCGGCCCACGCCGGTCATCTCCCGGACGTCATCCGGCTCCGCCGGCGGCTGGAGCTGGGGGACCGTCTGGTCATCGTTGTCCTCCACCTCCGGAGGCTCCTCCGTGGGGGGCGTGCTCTCCACGCCCTCCTGCTCCTGTCGGAGGGCATCCACCGCCTCCAGCCCGGCGGACAGCAGGGCGGACTGCTCCACCATCAGCCGGCCCAGGCCGTCCATCCCCGCCAGGGCGGTCTCCTCCGGGACCTGACCCAGCTGCTCCGCCAGCAGACCCACCACCGCCTGGGAGTCGGCGGACCACGCCCGCACCGCCTCCCCCACGCCGGACAGGTCCGCCGTCAGCCCCACGCCCCAGACGGTCACCAGTGCCAACCCCAGACCCACGCCCCGCCGGAGCACCCGGAGCCTGTCCCGTCCCCGCCGTCTCTCCCTCATGCCGGTCCCTCCTTATCCTGTGTGCCTCTCCCCCACTGTATGCGGCGGAGGGACAGCTTAGAAGGACAGGCCCAAAAGTTTTCCACAATTCTGCCGCATTCTGTGGATTGTTCCCCGGAACGTCCCACAGGCGACAAAAAACCCGCCCCCTGCGGTGACGCAGGGGGCGGGAACCAGTTCAGCAGATCAGGTTCAGCACTTCTCGAAGATGGTGGCAACGCCCATGCCGCCGCCGATGCACAGAGTCGCCAGACCCTTCTTGGCCTCGGGGCGCTTGGCCATCTCGTGGAGCAGGGTGACGATGATGCGCGCGCCGGAAGCGCCCACGGGGTGGCCCAGGGCGATGGCGCCGCCGTTGACGTTGACCTTGCTCATATCGAAGCCCAGCTCACGGGCCACGGCGATGGACTGGGCAGCGAAAGCCTCGTTGGCCTCCACCAGGTCCATGTCCTCGATCTTCAGGCCGGCCTTCTCCATGGCCTGACGGGAGGCGGGCACGGGGCCCACACCCATGATCTTGGGGTCCACGCCGCCCTGGCCCCAGCTGACCAGCTTGGCCATGGGCTTCAGGCCGTACTTCTCCACGGCCTCGCCAGAGGCCAGGATGATGGCGGCAGCGCCGTCGTTGATGCCGGAGGCGTTGGCGGCGGTGACGCGCTGGACGTGCTTCTTGGCGTCGGCCTCATGGACCTTGGTGACAGGGAAGGTATGCTCGATGGTCTCCTCAACGCCCTCAGGACCCACGGGGAAAGCGCCGCGCAGCTTGGAGATGCCCTCGGCGGTCACGCCGGCGCGGGGGAACTCGTCCACCTTGAACTCCACCATCTCCTTCTTCTTCTTGATCATCACGGGGACGATCTCGTCGTTGAAGCGGCCGGAGTTCAGAGCGGCCTCAGCCTTGTTCTGGGAGGAGGCGGCGAACTCGTCCAGCTCCTCACGGGTGATGCCCCACACGTCGCAGATGTTCTCGGCGGTGGTGCCCATGTGGTAGTTGTTATAGGCGTCCCACAGGCCGTCCTTGATCATGGTGTCCACCATCTTATTGTCACCCATGCGGGCGCCCCAGCGGGCGGCGGGGATGGCATAGGGGGCGGCGGACATATTCTCGGTGCCGCCGGCCACCACGATGTTGGCGTCGCCGGTGAGGATGGCGCGGGCGCCCTCGATCACGGACTTCATGCCGGAGCCGCACACCATGCCCACAGTGTAAGCGGGCACGCTGATGGGCACACCGGCCTTCAGCGCGGCCTGGCGGGCGGGGTTCTGGCCCAGGCCAGCGGTCAGGATGCAGCCAAACATGACCTCATCCACGTTCTCAGGCTTCACACCAGCGCGGTTCAGAGCTTCCTTGATGACAACGGCACCCATCTCTGCGGCGGGGGTGTCCTTCAGGCTTCCGCCAAAGGAGCCAATAGCGGTACGGCAGCAGTTGACAACATAGACTTCTTTCATTCTGTGTTACCTCCAAAAAAGTGTATTGGCGTCACAAGGGCGCCTGATCTCCGCTCTTGGGTTGATTATACTCAATCACACCGGAAAAAGCAATGAAATTTTTGTAACAGAATGTCCCTTCCATGCTCCCGCTCCTGCCTCCCCGCATAAAAAATGCGGGTCCCCACGGCCCACTGACCGGGGGGACCCGCCGCTCCCCGCCGGAAGCGGGGTCAGGCTCTGTATTTACTTGACACTCTCACCGGCGGCCTTCTTGGCCTTGATCTCCTTGACAGCGTCCTTATAGCTCAGGTTGACGCGGCCCTTGTCATCGATCTCAGTGACCTTGACCCAGATCATATCACCGATGTTGACCACGTCCTCCACCTTCTCCACCCGGTGATCGGCCAGCTTGGAGATGTGGACCATGCCGTCCTTACCGGGAGCCAGCTCCACAAAAGCGCCGAACTGGAGGATGCGGACCACCTTGCCGTAGTACAGCTCGCCCACCTGGGGGACGAACACGATGGTGTCGATCATCTTCTTGGCGGCGTCGCAGGCCTCGGCGTTGGGGGAGGCGATGTGGATGGTGCCGTCGTCCTCGATGTCCACGGTAGCGCCGGACTCGGCGGTGATCTTCTGGATCACGGAGCCGCCCTTGCCGATGACCTCACGGATCTTGTCGGGGTCGATCTTCATGGTGAGCATCTTGGGGGCGTACTTGCTCACCTCGGACCGGGGGGCGGAGATGCAGGGCAGCATGACCTCGTCCAGGATGGCGTACCGGGCGTCCTTGGTGATCTCCAGGGCCTCCTTGATGATCTCATGGGTCAGGCCGTCGTTCTTCAGGTCCATCTGGATGGCGGTGATACCGGCCTTGGTGCCGGCGACCTTGAAGTCCATCTCGCCGTGGAAGTCCTCCACGCCCTGGATGTCGATGAAGGTCTGGAAAGAGCCATCATCGTCCTGGATCAGGCCGCAGGAGATGCCGGCCACGGGGGCCTTGATGGGCACACCGGCATCCATCAGGGCCAGGGTGGAGCCGCAGATGGAGCCCTGAGAGGTGGAACCGTTGGAGGACAGCACCTCAGAGACCACGCGGATGGCATAGGGGAACTCGTCCACAGAGGGCAGCACGGGGACCAGGGCGCGCTCGGCCAGAGCGCCGTGGCCGTACTCCCGGCGGTTGGTGGAGCGGGGCGCGCGGGCCTCGCCCACAGAGTAGGGGGGGAAGTTGTAGTGGTGCATATACCGCTTCTCTTCCTCTTCCCAGATAGTGTCCAGCTTCTGGCAGGCGGCCAGGGTGTTCAGGGTGCAGACGCTGAGCACCTGGGTCTGACCGCGGGTGAACAGGCCGGAGCCGTGGACCCGGGGCAGCACGCCCACCTCGGCGGCCAGGGGACGAATCTCGTTCTTGGCGCGGCCGTCCACACGGTGGCCCTCCAGCAGCCAGGCCTTGACGATCTTCTTCTGGAACTTATAGGTGAACTCCTCCAGGTACTGGTCCATATCCGGATACTCCTCCAGATACTTCTCGTGCCAGTGGTCGATCATGGCGTTCCAGCGGGTCTCCCGCACGTTCTTGTCGTCGGTATCCATGGCGGCCTTGGCCTCGTCCATGAAGTCGGCCACGATCTTGTCGAACAGCTCCTGGTTGAACTGGGCGTGGTCGTACTCCATCTTGGGCTTGCCGATCTCGGCGACGATCTGGTTGATGAAGGCCACCTGCTTCTTGATCTCCTCGTGGGCCTTCACGATGCCGGCGTACATGATCTCGTCGGGGATCTCGTCGGCGCCGGCCTCGATCATCACGACCTTCCCGGCGGTGGCGGCCACGGTCACATCCATGCGGCTGGTCTTGCGCTGCTCCTGGTTGGGGTTGAGGACGATCTCGCCGTCGCAGTAGCCCACCTCCAGGCAGCCGATGGGGCCGGCAAAGGGGATCTCAGAGTAGCTCACACAGGCGGAGGCGCCGATCATGGCGGCCACCTCGGGGGAGCAGTCGTAGTCCACGCTCATCACGGTGCACTGGATGCACACGTCGTTGCGGAAGTCATAGGGGAACAGGGGGCGCATGGGCCGGTCGATCAGGCGGCTGGCCAGCACGGCGGGCAGAGAGGGGCGGCCCTCACGGCGCATGAAGCTGCCGGGGATGCGGCCCACGGCATACAGCTTCTCCTCAAACTCCACAGACAGGGGGAAGAAGTCGATGCCGTCCCGGGGACGGGGGGAGACGGTGACGGCCACCATGACGGTAGTGTCGCCGTACTTGACCATGGCGCTGGCGCTGGCCAGCTCGGCCACCTTGCCCACCTCGATGGTCAGGGGACGGCCGCACAGGTCCATGGTCCAGCTCTTGAACTTGGGGAATTCCTTGTGCTTAATGATGGTTGACATGGGTTGTCCTCCTTTTTTGAAAAATGATCTCGTTTTCCAAGCGGACAACACCCTTTAGCACTTGAATACGGGTCCGAATGCGGGCCGGAGAATCGACAGGGGCGCGCAGTGTGCGCCCCTGCGCAAACGGCTGTGCAAAATGCTTCGCGGCCACGGGCGGACGAAGCCGGCTTCAGGCCCATATTCAACTGCTAAAAAAGCATCGGCGCTCCGAAAACAGGTTCGATTTATATGCGAACATAGGGCGGCACGATTTGCGCCGCCCTATGAAGGCAAACAATTACTTACGGATGCCCAGCTTGGCAATGATGGCACGGTAACGCTCGATGTCCTTGGCCATCAGGTAATCCAGCATCTTGCGGCGCTTACCGACCATCTTCAGCAGGCCGCGGCGGGAGTGGTTGTCCTGCTTGTGGACCTTCAGGTGCTCGGTCAGCTCGTTGATGCGGGCGGTCAGAATGGCGATCTGGACCTCGGGGGAGCCGGTGTCAGTGGGGTGAGTGCGGTTGGCCTCGATCACGGCCGTCTTTTCGTCCTTACGGATCATGGGAAATTCCACCTTTCAAAAATTCTACCCAAAGGGCTGCGTAGCAGGCGGGTGAAGCCCCGTCCATTTGGACAGGCTGTGTCCCGCAACGAAGCGGATGGGCGGTCTGTGCATTTTTATGCTGGGTAACTATATCACAATTTTTCCCCGTTGTCAAAGAAAAAAGACCTGTTTTGTGATCTTTTTTCCAGCCTCCCTAGCCCTCCCACAGGCCCGCGTCCTCCGGCAGGGGCGGCAGGCGGTCCAGATCCTGCTCCCGGACCTGCTTCAAACAGGGCTCGCACAGAAAGACGCTCCGGCGGAAGCGGCGCAGTCCCTCCGATCCGCCGCACAGCTGGCAGCAGGGCCAGGCGTGGGCCATCTCCACCTTGTTTCCCTTGACCGTCAGGTCCACCCGGTGCTCGGGGCGCACATTCAGAGCCTGCCGCACCTCCACAGGCAGGCAGATCCGCCACTCCTCGTCCACTGTACAGCGGTAGACCATGGGCTGAGGCGGGATGCCTCCAGTCAGATACATAAAAATTCCCCCTTTTGTAAATAATAGCTTTGTTTAGTATAGCAAAGTAATACAAAGACTGTCAACAAGGGTGTAAAACAATGCTGTATTATGTTATACAAAGAAAGGGGATGCTTCATGGCGAAAACCGATACACAAATCAGTCTGCGTGTAACCAGCCAGTTCAAAGCCCGGCTGGAGCGTCAGGCGGAACGGGAGCGCCGCAGCGTCTCCAACCTGATCCTCAAGGTCATGGAGGAATATCTGGAACAGCAGGAGGAGGAGAAGGAGAACTCCGGCTCCTGAACTTTTATTCACATTATTTTCACATAACAGAACAGCCAGGGGCCTGCGCGGTGTATGCAGGTCTCTGGCTGTTTTGCTTTCCCTCCTCTCTCCCGTCTTCTCCCGGGGGTACTCAGACCCGCCCACCATCCTGTCCTGCTGTGATTCGCCCGTCCTCCGCTAAGGGACGCTTGTCCTTCCAGCCCGTAGGGGATGGGCTTGCCCCTCCCGCGGTCCCCTCCTGCTGTGGTCCGCCTGAGACGCCGTAGGGGCGGGTCTCCGGCCCGCCCGCTGGTTTTCGGATCGGTTTCATTCTACGCTGAAGGTTTCGCCCTGCGGGGCGAGTCCCTTTGCCCGCGGCGGCAAAGGGACCAAAACGCCGCCGGGGGTGTCCCGCGGTCGCCTCACGGCTCCAGCGGAGCCACCCCCGGACCCCCGTTTACGGGGGTTATCCCTATATTCTTCCGCAAAAGTTCCGGCGCGCAAAATACGGTTCCGGGGTTTTATTTCTTCCGGGCCACCGGGCCCTGATGCAGTGCAAAATTTCGGCCTGTTCCATTTCACCGCCGCGCCTGGTTCCGACCAGCCGTGGCAGAGGGCGCAGGGTCGGAGATGCGTCGATCGGAACTACCCCGAAAACAGGAAACGGGCGGGCCAGTGTCCCACCCCTACGGTATGAAAAGAAGGTCCTCCTGCAACGGAATGACGGGAGGGGCAAGCCCCTCCCCTGCGGGATGGGTGGGGAAACACTCTGCGGCAAAGGATTGCGGCCCCTTCTCCTGTCAGAGCGCAAAACGGAGGCCCATCCGGGCCTCCGTTCGCCGCTCCGCTCATTCTGCGGAGATCATATAGTAATAAACAGGCTGTCCGCCGGGCATCACGCTCACCTCTGCGTTGGGGCAGGCGGCTGTGAACCGCTCCGCCGCCTTCCCGGCCTGCTCCTCGGTGACGTCCTCCCCGTAAAACAGGGAGATGAACTCCGCCTCCTGGAGGGCCTCCGACTTGGCCAGGCGGTCCATCAGGTCGTTCAGGTCCCGGTCCGTGCCAAAGAGCTGGTGCTCCAGCAGGGCCAGGTAATCTCCCTCCTTGATGGCAAAGCCGCCGAAGTCGGAGTCCCGGGCCGCGTATGTGATCTCGGCGGTGCGGACCCGGCCCAGGGCCTCGGTCATCATCTCGGTCAGCTCTCCCTGCTCCATCTCGGGATCCACCGCCATCATGGCGGCGATGCCCTGGGGCACGGTCTTGGAGGGCAGGACCACCACCTTCTTGTCCTCACACAGGCGGACGCACTGCTCCGCCGCCATGATAATGTTCTTGTTGTTGGGCAGGACAAAGACGATCTCCGCCGGGGTGCGGTCGATCTCTCTCAAAATGTCCTCGGTGGAGGGGTTCATGGTCTGGCCGCCGGAGATCACTCCGTCCACACCCAGGTCCTTGAACACGGCCTCCAGCCCCGCGCCGGCGCACACGGCCACATAGCCGTACTTTTTCTCCGGAGCCGCCTTCACCGGCTCCTCCGGCATGGCCGCGCCCCGCTCCAGCTCCTGCTCCACCGCGTCCAGGTCGTCGGTGCTCTGGACGTGTCTCCCGGCCGCCAGGTCCTCGGCCTGGGTGCGCATATTCTCGATCTTGGCCAGCTCCAGCGTGCCGTACTTCTGGGCCTCGGTGAGAGCCGCGCCCGGGATATTGGTATGGACGTGGACCTTAAATGCCTCGTCATCCTCGCCGATGACCAGACTGTCGCCGATGCCGTTGAGGTAGGTGCGGAAGGGCTCCAGGTTCACATTGGGGGAGGGCTTGCGCACGATGAACACCGTGTCAAAGGCGAAGGTGATGTCCTCGGCAGGGATGGCCCCGAAATCAGCCTTCTCCGCCTGGGCGGGCTCCTCATCCGCGGGCATCTCCTCGCCCCGCACCTCGTTCAGCATCCCCTGGAGGATCAGCAGGAAGCCCGCGCCGCCGGCATCCACCACGCCGGCCTTTTTCAGCACCGGGTTCTGGTTGACCGTGTCGGCCAGGGCCAGCTGTCCCTCCTGGATGGCGGCCTCCAGCACTGCCTCGAAGCAGTTGTCCTCCCGGGCGGCGCCGGCAGCCCGGGCCGCGGCCAGGCGGGACACGGTGAGGATGGTGCCCTCGGCGGGCTTCATCACCGCCTTATAGGCGGCGGCTACGCCGAAATCCAGGGCGATGGCCAGATCCCGGCCGTCCATGGTCTCCCGCTCCTTGATGGCCTTGGCAAAGCCCCGGAACAGCAGGGACAGGATGACGCCGGAGTTGCCCCGGGCCCCCCGCAGCAGCGCGGAGGCGGTGGCCTGGGCGGCCTTGCCCACGGTGTCGAAGGACTGCTTCTTCATCTCCGCGGCGGCAGCCCCGATGGACAGGCTCATATTGGTGCCCGTGTCGCCGTCAGGGACGGGGAACACGTTCAGATCGTTGATGCGCTGTTTTTCCGCGCGAATGGCGGCGGCGGCGTGGATGACCATCTGCTGAAAGGCCGCCGCATCAATGGTTTGTCTCATATCGGCCCAAATTCCTTTCTACAAATGTCCTTAAAACCGCATGGAGTCCACACAGACGTCCACCGATTTCACTTCCACCCCGGTGGTCTTGCTGACCACATAGCGGACCTCGCTCATAATGGAGCGGCAGACCGCCACCAGGTTGACTCCGTTCTCCACGATGATGTGCAGCTCGATGGAGACGGTCCCGTCCTCGTTGTAATATACCTTGACGCCCTTCGCCATGGACTCCCGCTTGAGGAGATGGACCAGGCCGTCGGTCTTGGAGCGGACCGCCATGCCCTTTACGCCGTAGCAGTTGGTGGCCGCACAGCCGGTCACGGCGGTGAACACCTCGCTGCTGATGCGGATCTCGCCCAGATCGTTTTGCAGTTTCATAAGTCATTACCTTCCTTTCGCTGAGGATAGGGTAGATCACCACAGCAATCAGCGGATTTCTGCCGCTGAGTGTATTGATACAGGTTATATTGTAGTCTATTTCACCCGGAATTACAAGTAAAATTTACTCTTCTCCCCTGTTTTAGAAGGGAAAACGGCCCCCGTCCGCCTGTGCGGACGGGGGCCGTTGGAGCGTATGGGGTGGGAGGCTCACCGCTCCTCCCGGAAGTAGTTCAGACCCAGGGCGGCGGGCTGCCCGCTGCCCTTCTGCCGGATGGAGGAGACCACCAGCACGATGGCGGTGATCAGGAAGGGGAGCGCCTGGTACAGCTGAGTGGGAACGGCGGCCAGCCAGCCCAGCCCCTCCGGGAAAGCGGCGGCCAGGCTGGAGCCCGACACCCGCAGGGTGTTGAAGAAGCCGAACACAAAGGTGCCCAGCACCGCCAGCGCGGGATTCCAGTTTGCGAAGATGACCAGGGCCACCGCGATCCAGCCATAGCCGTTGATCCAGCAGCTGCTGTTGAAGGAGCCGGACATATTCAGCCCCATATAGTAGCCGCCGATGCCCATGATGCCGCAGCCGACGCAGATGTGGATATACTTGTACCGCTTCACATTCACACCCACCGAGTCGGCGGCGCCGGGGTTCTCCCCCACCGCCCGCAGGCGCAGGCCGGGGGCGCTGCGGCTGAGGTACCACCACATGACCAGGGCGATGACAACGCCCAGATAGACCATGATGTTGTGGTCGAACAGCCCCCGGCCCAGCACCGGGATCTGGGACAGGCCGGGAATGGCCAGGTCCGCAAAGCCATTTTTGATGTTCTCATAGTCGTTCATCACCGGCCAGCTGACCGCCTTGACGCCGTTGCCCACAAAGAAGTACACCCCCAGGCCGAAGGTGGTCAGGGTCAGACCGGTAATGTTCTGGTTGGCCTGGAGGGACACGGTGAGGGCGGCGAACAGCAGGCCGCACAGGGCCCCCATCAAGAAGGCGGTCAGGATCCCGATCCCCAGGCTGTTGGCATAGCAGCCGACGATATAGCCGAAGATGGCTCCCACGGCCATGATGCCCTCCACGCCCAGGTTCAGGCTGCCGGACTTCTCCACCATGATCTCCCCTACCGTGCCATAGAGCAGGGGGATGTTATAGACCACGATGTTGTGGATAAAGGTGGTGACCACCCCGAGTTTATCCATTTCCATTGACACTGCCCCCCTTCTGTGCACGAACAACTTGAAAGCGGATGAAGAAATCAGCGGCCAGCACCAGGAACAGGATGGCCCCCTGGAGCATATCCGCAAAGCTGGAGTCCACCTGCGCAAAGGTGGCGGCGGCCACGGTGGACCCGTGCTGAAGCATGGAGATCAGGGCGGACACCACAAAGATGATCCCGGTGTTCAACTGGGCCAGCCAGGCCACGATGACCCCCGTCCAGCCCACATCGTCGGTGAAGGAGGTGGAGAGGATGCCCACTGTCCCCACCTTGAAGGCGGCAGCCAGGCCGATGAGGCAGGCCGACAGGAACACGGTGCGCAGGACGATGGCATTCACCTTCATCCCGGCGTAATGGGCAGTCCCAGCGCTGTCCCCCACCACGGCGATCTCATAGCCGTGCTTGGAGTACTTCAGATAGCAGTAGACCAGCACCCCGATCAGCAGGGTGAGCAGAACGCACACGTTCAGCCCGAACTTGCCGATCATGATCCTGGGGAAGGCCACCTCCTTGCCGAAGTTGAAAAACACCGGCCGGGCGGAGGAGGTATCCAGGAAGAAGTTCCACTCCGCCTGAGTCTCCCCCAGGAAGATGAGGAAATACAGGGCTACATAGTTGAGCATCAGGGTCATCAGGGTCTCATTGGTGCCGAACTTCACCTTCAGCACCGCGGCCAGAGCGCCGTACAGCCCGGCGGCGGCCATACCCGCCAGGCACATGAGGATCAGGACCACCCCCTGGGGCAGGCCGTCCTTCAGCTTGAGGGCCACGGCGGCGGCGGCCACCGCCCCCAGGATGAACTGCCCCTCGCCGCCGATGTTCCAAAAACGCATCTTGAAGGCCAGGGACAGGGCCACCGAGGTGAGCACCAGGGGGACGAACACCTTCAGATAGTTCTCAAAGGTTTTATAGGCGATCTTGTTGCCCACCATGCCCATGGTGAACATCCGCTGGTAATAGGCGATGGGGTCCACCCCCATGACCATCAGCAGCAGCCCGCCCAGCACCAGGGCGGCGGCCACCGCGGCCAGGTAGAGGCACAGCTTCTTCCAGAAAGGACAGCTGTCCCGCTTTACGATATGGAAACGCATGGTCAGTCCCCTCCTTCCTGGCTGCCGCTCTCCTGCTGCTCCAGCTCCAGCAGCTCCTGGGCGCTGATGTTGGTGTCCCGGGCGATGCCGGCGGGCTTGTCCTCGTACTTATAGGTCAGGTCCAGGGCGCCGGTCATCATCAGGCCCAGCTCCTCCTTGGAGGTCTTGTGGGCGTGGACCACGCCCATGACCTTTCCGTGACACAGCACCATGATCTTGTCGCACAGGGCCAGCATCACGTCCAGATCCTCGCCCACGAACAGGATGCCAACCCCGTCCTTCTTCTGCTGGTTGAGGATGTTGTAAATGGCGTAGGACGAGTTGATGTCCAGGCCCCGGACGGGATAGGCGGTGACGATGACGTTGGGCCCCGCCTTGATCTCCCGGCCCAGCAGCACCTTCTGCACGTTGCCGCCGGACAGACGGCGCACCGGCGTCTCGGTGGAGGGGGTGACCACCCCCAGCTGCTCGATCACCTGCTGGGCGGCGGCCCGGCCGGCCTTCCGGTCCACGAAGGGGCCCTTGGTCTCTCCGTAGTTTTTCAGGATCATGTTGTCTGTAATGGACATGGAGGGGGCCAGACCCATGCCCAGCCGGTCCTCCGGGATGAAGGACATGGAGATGCCCTTCTCCAGGATTGCCTTGGGGGGCAGGCCCACGATGTTGTCCCCTTTGTGGATCATCAGTCCGGACTGGATGGGCCGCAGTCCGGCGATGGCCTCGCACAGCTCCTTCTGGCCGCAGCCGGCGATGCCTGCCACGCCCAGGATCTCGCCGCCCCGGATATAGAAGCTCACCTTGTCGATGGCTACCGCGCCCTCATCGTTTTTGATGGTCAGGTCCCGGATCTCCAGCAGGGGCCGGGTCTTTTCCACTGCGGGCCGCTCGATGTTCAGGTCGATCTTCCGGCCCACCATCCACTCGGTGAGAGCCTGCTCGTTGGTCTCCGCGGTGTTGACGGTGGTAATATACTCGCCCTTGCGCAGGATGGCCACCCGGTCGGAGATGTCCATCACCTCGTTGAGCTTGTGGGTGATGATGATGATGGAGTGTCCGTCCTCCTTCATCCTCCGCAGCACGGAAAACAGCTTGTCGATCTCCTGAACGGTGAGCACCGCGGTGGGCTCGTCCAGGATGATGACCTTGGCCCCGTAGTACAGCACCTTGATGATCTCCAGGGTCTGCTTCTCCGAAACGGCCATATTGGCCACCTTTTTCCGGGGGTCGATGTCAAAGCCGAACCGCTGGGCCATCTCCCGGATCTCGTCGTAGCGGCCCCGCTTCAGGGCAAAGCCCGGCTTCTCCCGGCCCATCCAGATGTTGTCCGCGGCGGTGAACACGTCCACCAGCTTGAAGTGCTGGTGGACCATGCCGATCCCCAGGGCCTTGGCCTCCTGGGGGGACCGGATGGAGACCGGCGCTCCGTCCACCAGGATCTCGCCGCTGTCCGGCTGGTAGATGCCGGACAGCATATTCATCAGCGTCGTCTTGCCCGAGCCGTTTTCTCCCAGCAGGGCCAGGATCTCCCCCTTCCGCAGGGTGAGATCCACATCTTTATTGGCCACCACACTGCCGAAGGTCTTGGTGATGCCCCGCATCTCAATGGCGTATTCCGCCGCCATGGAACCACGCTCCCTCTCTGGTCATCATTCTAAGAGCAATATTGTAACCAAATATTACTCTTTGTATCGTCTCTCCTCCCCGGGCCGGCGCTTTTCCGGCCCAGGGAGCAAAGGCCAAGACCGGACCGGCCGGTAGGCCGGCCCGGTCTTGCGAGACTGTCGAAAAAGTGGCCGCGCCACTTTTTCGAGATGGATTGCACGAAAGATTCCCCTCGATTTCTTGTGAAATTGTCGGGGAATCTTTCGTGAGAAGTGTCATTTTCGAGGTACACGCCCCCGAAAATGACGGGATCCAATTTTATTCCGTCGCCTCCAGGCGACGGAACTCCTTGCAGGAGGGCTTTTTCATAAGCTACCAAGACCGGACCGGCCGGTAGGCCGGCCCGGTCTTGCGGGTCATTCAGTCAAGCGCTGCCCTGGGATCAGGCGTTCTTCACGCCCTCCACCAGATAGTTCATGCTGCCGGTAATGACGCTGTCCTCCACGGAGGGGCCGCCGGCGGCCACGATCTCAGTGCCGTCGTTGGTCATCAGGGGGGCGTCCACCTTCTCCACGGCGGCCTTGCCGTCGGTGATGGTGATATTCAGCTTCACGCCGGAGAATACATCCCACTCGCCGGAGCCGATCAGGGCCTTGACCTGGTCAATGGCGTCCTGAGTGCCGGCGGCGCAGTTCTCGCTGAGGGGGGACACGTCCACCATGCCCTCGTTCAGGCCGCCGTAGTAAGCAGGGCCCTCCATGGCGGTCACAAACTGATCTGCAGACTCACAGGACATCGCAGTCTCGATGGCATGCTTGTAATACACGTCCCAGTTCCACACGGGAGCAGTCAGGTGAGCCTTGGGAGCGTCAGCGGTCATGTCGGAGTTGTAGCCGCAGCCGAACACACCGGCCTTCTCCGCAGCCAGCTGGGGCTGGGCGGAGTCGCAGTGCTGGGCGATGACGCCGCAGCCGTAGCTGTTGATAAGCTCCTCAGCGAAGGCGTACTCGTTGACCTCGTCGGTCCAGGCGCCCAGCTCCTTGACGTACACGGTGGCGTCGGGGTTGACGGCCTGCACGCCCAGGGTGAAGCCGTTGATGCCGGAGCAGGTCTCAGCGTACTCAGTGTCGTAAGCGGAGACATAGCCGATGTTGTTGTTGCCGGTCTCCAGGCTCTTCAGGCCGGCGGCCAGGCCGGCCAGGTAGCGGGCCTGATAGATGCGGCCGAAGTAGTTGTTGTAGTTGGTCTCATTGCTCTTGAAGCCGGTGGCGTGGGAGAAGATCACGTCGGGGTACTCCTCCGCCTTGACCTCCATCTCGTTCAGGTAACCGAAGGAGATCCCGAAGATGATGTTGCAGCCCTCACCCACCAGGGTGTCCACGGCGGCGCCCACCTGGGTGTCATCCTCGGGGACCTCGTCCACGATGAACAGCTGCTTGTCCACATCCATGCCCAGGGCCTCCATGGCCTTAGTGATACCGGTGTGGTGGGCATAGGTGTAGCCGGCGGTGTCGCTCTTCTTGTTGATGTAGATGGCGCCCACCTTAAAGTCGGACGCGCTCACATTGCTGGCGGAGCCGGCGCTCTGGGAACCGGTGCTGGCAGCGGAACCGGCGCTGCTGGAGTCCCCGCCGCCGCAGGCGGTGAGGCCCAGGGTCATGGCCGCGGCCATGACCAATGCGAGAATCTTTTTCTTCATGCAAAGTTCCTCCTTCTGAATCGTTCGTTTCATCCTTACTTCTATTAAAACCGCCTGGGGCGGTCTTAATCCCTCATCCTGTGGATTCAGTCGTCCGCAAAGGTCACGCCGGTCTCCTCATTCATGGACTGGACGCGGGCCAGAGCCTCGATGCGCAGCCCCTTCGCCCGCAGGCGGTCGCCGCCGGGCTGGAAGGCCTTTTCAATGACGATGCCGGCCCCCACCAGCTCCGCCCCGGCGTCCTTCACCAGCTGGGCCAGCCCCTCCAGGGCCGCGCCGTTGGCCAGGAAGTCATCGATGAGCAGCACCTTGTCCCCGGGGCCCAAAAACTCCTTGGCCACGATGATGTCGTACACCCGGCCATGGGTGAAGGACTCCACCTTAGAGGTGTACACCTCGCCGGCGATGTTCTTGGTCTGGGTCTTTTTGGCGAAGATCACCGGGCAGTGGAAGTACTGGGCCACCACGCAGGCGATCCCGATGCCGGAGGCCTCGATGGTCAGGATCTTGTTGATCTCACAGCCGGCAAACCGCCGCTTGAACTCCTTGCCAATCTCAGCAAACAGCTCCACGTCCATCTGGTGGTTCAAAAAGCTGTCCACCTTCAGCACGTCGGTCCCCTTCACCTTTCCGTCCCTGCGGATCCGCTCTTTCAAAAGCTCCATCGGTCCTCCTCCACCCTTCCTCTTTTCTTATGTGGCCGCCCGTTCCGGGGAGCGCCCGGAAAAGAACGGCGTGGCCCGGAGTGAACGGGCCACGGTCGATGGCGATACAGTGTTATTCTACAAAATATTTTCCCGTTCTGCAATCCCTTTTTCCCGTTCTTATGGGAATTTTTTTGCCGCAGGGCGCCCCGGCCCTCTTTTTCTCCTGTTCTCATGCCGCCGTCCCCTCCATCTGTAAAGTCATTCACTTTACAGGAAGAACAAGGAGCCAGCCGGAGCAGGATGTGCTCCGGCTGGCTCAGCCTGTTGAAAACGCTCAGATCTGCCGTCAGCCCCGGACGGCGCGGGTGCGGGCCTCCTTCCGGTCCTCCATCTTGGAGACGATCAGGGCGCAGGCCGCATCCCCCGTGATGTTGATGGTGGTCCGCCCCATGTCGAAGAGCCGGTCGATGCCCGCCACCAGGGCGATGCCCTCGATGGGGATATTGACGCTCTGAAGCACCATGGTCAGCATGACCATCCCCGCACCGGGAACTCCGGCAGTGCCGATGGAGGCCAGGGTGGCGGTGAGCACGATGGTCACCATGTTGCCCAGCGTCAGGTCCACGCCGAAGCAGCTGGCGATGAACACGGAGCACACGCCCTGGTAGATGGCGGTGCCATCCATGTTGATGGTGGCCCCCAGGGGCAGGACAAAGGAGGACACCTCACGCCGGGCCCCCAGCCGCTCGGTACACTCCATATTGAAGGGCAGCGCCCCCACCGAGGAGGCGGAGGAGAAGGCCATCATCATGGCCGGGGCCATGCCCTTGAAGAACTGGACCGGCGAGATGCCGGCCAGCACCTTGACCGTGGAGGAGTAGACCACTGCAGCATGGATGATGTATCCGCCATAGGCCACCAGAAGCACCGTGAGCAGGCTGCTCAGGATCTTCGGTCCATTCTCCGCCACCACTGGGCAGATCAGGCAGGCCACGCCGATGGGAGACAGGCGGATGATGACGTCCATGATCTTGATGAACACCTCATTGAGGCTGTCGATGATCTGTGCCGTGGCAAGTCCCTTCTCCCCGGCCAGCAGCACGCCGAAACCCAGGAACAGGGAGATCACGATGACCTGGAGCATTGTGGCGCTGGCCAGCGGCTGTACGGCGTTGGAGGGGAAAATGGATACAATGGTGTCCATGAAGGACTGCCCCGCCGGGGCCTCATAGCTCAGCCCGCTGGTCTCCAGCAGGGGAAACCAGTGCATCCCCTTGGCTACGCTGGCCAGGATCAGGGCCAGGATCACCGCAAAGGCGGTGGTACACATATAGTAGACGATGGTTTTCAGTCCGATGGACCCAACCTTGCTGATGTCCTTCATGGAGATCACCCCAGCGGCGATGGAGAACAGCACGATGGGGACCACAACGAACTTCAGCAGATTCAGGAAAATATCTCCCCAGGGCTTGATGTAGGCCTTGGCGAAGTCCTTGCCCTCGATGCCGCCCACGCTGATATTCATCAGTGCCATACCGGCGGCAATTCCCACCAGCAGACCGACAAAGATCCAAAATGCCAGCGGCAGCTTCCTCTTACTTTCCATATCACACACTCCTTTCAAATGCGGAAACGCACGCTATTTTCTACTCACTTGCAAACAACGGCCTTTCCGCTTTTGTTATCAGTATACACATCTCCCAGTATTTTCTCAACTCATAATTTATTATTTCTTATTTTTTATCTTTTTCCACAATTTTTCCCCTGTTTTTTCTACATCCTATGCAGGGTTCTTCTCTTCACAGCCAGGAGCATAGTGCATCTTCCTTTTTCACCTCTTGCAAGCGATGGTCTTCCTCCCATCGAAATTTCCCCGGAAATTTCTTGTACTTCTCGACGTTGTTCGGCTTTTTATATTCCAAAATATGGTAAACTATAGGTATCGGCTCCGATTGCTCGGCACAACAGATACTAAGGAGGTCTTTCTCATGCAGCTGCTTCGGAAAAAGGGGAACTTCGACAGTACCCGGATCCTGTTTCTCCCGGTAGACGCCATCGCTCCCAACCCGGACCAGCCCCGCCGGGTCTTTGCGCAGCAGGAGCTGGACGAGCTGGCCCACTCTATCCAGGCCCTCGGCTTGCTCCAGCCTCTCACCGTCCGGCGCTCCGCCCAGGGCGGCTGGGAGCTGGTGGCCGGGGAGCGCCGGCTCCGGGCCGCCCGGCTGGCCGGTCTTCAGGAGGTCCCCTGCCTCTCCCTCCAGATCGACAGCCAGCGCGCCTCTCTGCTGGCCCTGGTGGAGAACTTACAGCGGAAGGACCTGGACTTTTGGGAGGAGGCTCTGGCTCTGGAGAAGCTGATCTCCACCTATCACCTCTCCCAGGAGGAGGCGGCCAGGCGCATCGGAAAGAGCCAGTCGGCGGTAGCCAACAAGCTCCGTCTGCTGAAGCTGCCCGCCGCGGTCCTGGAGACCCTGCGGGACGGTGGAGCCACAGAGCGCCATGCCCGTGCCCTGCTCCCCCTGGAGGATCCTTCCCTGCAGGCCCGGGCCGCCCAGGCTATCCTGGAAGGCAGGCTTACCGTCGCCCAAACAGAGGCGCTGGTCCAGGAGCTCCTCCACCCCCTGAAAACACCCACCGCCCCCCATCCCCGACGGACCTTTGTGGTCAAGGACGTCCGCCTGTTTCTCAACACCCTGGACCGGGGGATGGCCCTGATGCGCTCCGCCGGGGTGGCCGCCAAATGCCAGCGGGAGGACCATGAGGATGAGATCTGCCTCACCATCCGCATTCCTCGGAGCGTCTCCCACTGATGTTTCACGTGAAACAATTCCATAGATTACTGGGCGGGCCGGGTTGTGGCCCGCCCTTTCTCTGCAGCTGTTTCACGTGAAACATCACTCTTTCCCGATTTCCGGGCGGAGGCACGAAAAAAAGAGGCAAAAGAGTTGCAACGTCTGCGGCAGGTTGATATAATAAAGGTCTAGTATCACACCTCATCCCACTCCGGCGTCTGGATCGTCCTCCGCCGCGGCAGGATCAGGCGGCGAACTGGATTTTCCCTGTTCAGGAGGTATTCTATGGCGAATATCATTGCCGTCGTCAACCAGAAGGGCGGCGTGGGCAAGACCACGACGACGGTGAACATCACAGCCGCCCTCCGCGCCCTGGGAAAGCGTGTGCTTCTGTGCGACTTTGACGCGCAGGCCAACGCCACATCCGGCATGGGAGTGGACAAGAACACCGCCTCCCCCAATGTGTATGATGTGCTCATCAACGGCGCGGAGCCTCAAAAGGCGGTGGTCTCCACAAAGTACGGGGATGTGCTCCCCTCCAACAAGGCCCTGGCCGGAGCCAGCATCGAAATGATCGCCATTCCAGACCGGGAGCACCTGTTGCAGAAGGCCCTGGAGCAGCTGGTGCCCAATTACGACTACATCTTCATCGACTGCCCCCCCTCTCTGGAGATGCTTACCGTCAACGCCCTGTGCGCCGCCGGCTCCCTGCTGGTCCCGGTGCAGTGCGAGTATTACGCCCTGGAGGGCCTCAGCGACCTGCTGGCCACGGTGCGGCTGGTCAAGCGGGGACTCAACCCCAAGCTGTCCATTGAGGGGGTGCTGCTGACCATGTTCGACAGCCGTACCAACCTGTCCCTCCAGGTGGCGGAGGAGGTCAAGCGCCACTTCCCCGGCCAGGTCTATGCCACGGTGATCCCCCGCAACGTCCGCCTGTCCGAAGCCCCCAGCCACGGAATGCCCGTACTGGACTACGACCCCTACTCCCGCGGGGCCGAGGCCTATCGGATGCTGGCCGAGGAGATCTCCGCGCAGCATGAATGAGCCCGGAGGGACGGAGGCGGCGCCCTCCCCTCCCCCTCCTGACTCCACACGTTTGGAAAAGGAGTGTACTATGGCGAAACGAAAAACAGAGATGGGTCTGGGCCGGGGGCTCAATGCCCTGCTGGGCGACCCGGACCTGACCGCCGGGGGCGAGGGCTCCGTCTCCCTCCCCATCTCACAGGTGGAGCCGGGCCTGAACCAGCCCCGTAAGCGCTTTGAGCCGGAGGCCCTGGCCGATCTGGCGGAGTCCATTCGAATCCACGGCATCATCCAGCCCCTCACCGTCCGCCGTCTGGCCTCCGGCTACTACCAGATCATCGCCGGGGAGCGCCGCTGGCGGGCTGCCAAGCAGGCCGGCCTGGACGAGGTCCCCGCCGTCATCATCGAGGCGGACGACCGCAAGGTCATGGAGCTGGGCCTGATCGAGAACCTCCAACGGGAGGATCTGAACCCCGCCGAGGAGGCCCGGGGCTTCCAGACCCTGATGGAGGAGTACGGCCTCACCCAGGAACAGGTGGCAGATCGGATGGGCAAATCCCGCCCGGCCATCGCCAACACCCTGCGTCTGCTGGCCCTGCCGGAGGATCTGCTCACTTTGGTGGAGGAGGGGACCCTCTCCGCCGGCCATGCCCGGGCCATCTTGGGCGCTCCCACCGCAGAACTCCAGCGGGAGGCCGCCAAGCAGGTGGTATCCCGGGGCCTCTCCGTCCGTCAGACCGAGCAGCTGGTGAAGCTCCTCCAGAAGCAGCCGGAGGAGACGCGGAAGGGCGGCTCCACAGACGAGATCGCCCTCTATCTGGGTGAACTGGAGAAGTCCCTCTCCGGCCAGCTGGGCCGGAAGGTCACCATCTCCCACCACGGAAAGAAGGGCCGGGTCCAGCTGGAATACTATAACAATGAGGATCTGGAAGCCCTGCTGTCTCTGCTGAATACTCTGCACGGAGAGGGGGTAGAACACCTGTGAGCGATCCCAAGCATTCCTCCCCCGCCCCCAAGGGGCAGCCGGAGGAGAAGGCGGCTGAAAAGCCCCCCGCCTATATCCCCCCTCCCACTCAGGAAAAGCGGCAGCGCTCCGTGGTCCACTACATCGCCATCCTCTTTGCCGCCGCCTTTCTGCTGATGCTGATGACCTATCTCATGGACCGGCGGCAGAACGAGGAGGTGGTGGACAGTCTCAACCAGTCGGTGTCCGGTCTGCGGGAGTCCCTCTCCAATATGCAGTCTGTCCAGGACATCTATGAGGAAAATCAGTCTCTGCTTCAGGAGATCGACCGTCTGGAGGACCAGGTGGACGAACTGGAACGCCAGGACAGCGCCCATGCCGCAGAGCTGGAGCAGGCGGAGCAGACCCGTCAGGCCATGGACTGGTTCTGGCAGATCGACGAGGCATACGTCCTGGGCCGCTACTCCCTGTGCCGGGAGCTGATCCAGTCCCTGGAGGACAGCGGCCTGTCAGAGCGCCTCCCCCAGGAGAGCACCACCGACAACGGCCGCTTCTCCCCGGCGCTCCGCTATCAGGAGATCCGGGAGGCCCTGTACTGAGGCAGCTCCCCTGTTTCACGTGAAACAGAAGAGACAGCCGCCGCTCCCCTCCCCCGCGCTTCTCCCCCGATCCCGCTGACCCGTTATCGTATTTACTATATTTAAAGGAGTGTTCCGCTATGCTGGACATCAAATTCATCCGGGAGAACCCCGAAGTTGTCAAGGAGAACATCAAAAAGAAGTTCCAGGAGCAGAAGCTGCCTCTGGTGGACGAGGTCATCGCCCTGGACAGCGAGAACCGCGCCGTCATGGCCGAGGCCCAGGAGCTCCGCTCTTCCCGCAACACCCTGAGCAAGCAGGTGGGTATGCTCATGGGGCAGGCCAAGAAGGACCCCTCCAAGCTGGCGGAGGCCGAGGCGGCCAAGGCCAAGGTAAAGGCCAACGCCGACCGCCTCTCTGAGCTGGAGGCCAAGGAGGGCGAGCTGGCCCAGAAGATCCGCAAGATCATGCTCCAGATCCCCAACATCATCGATCCCTCCGTGCCCATCGGCCCCGATGACAGCTGCAACGTGGAGGTCCAGCGCTTTGGTGAGCCGGTGGTCCCCGACTTTGAGATCCCCTACCACACCCAGATCATGGAGTCCTTCAACGGCATCGACATGGACGCCGCAGGCCGTGTGTCCGGCAACGGCTTTTACTATCTCATGGGGGACATCGCCCGCATCCATGAGGGCGTACTGGCCTACGCCCGGGACTTTATGATCGGCAAGGGCTTCATCTTCTGCATCCCGCCCTTTATGATCCACGGCAACGTGGTGGAGGGCGTCATGTCCCAGACTGAGATGGACGCCATGATGTACAAGATCGAGGGCGAGGACCTGTACCTCATCGGCACCTCCGAGCACTCCATGATCGGCAAGTTCATCGACCAGATCATCCCGGAAGACAGCCTGCCCCAGACCCTCACCTCCTACTCCCCCTGCTTCCGGAAGGAGAAGGGCGCCCACGGCATTGAGGAGCGCGGCATCTACCGCATCCACCAGTTCGAGAAGCAGGAGATGATCGTGGTCTGCAAGCCAGAGGACTCCATGAAGTGGTATGAGCAGATGTGGCGGTACTCCGTGGAGCTGTTCCGCTCCCTGGACATTCCGGTGCGCCAGCTGGAGTGCTGCTCCGGCGATCTGGCCGACCTGAAGGTCAAGTCCTGCGACATTGAAGCCTGGTCCCCCCGCCAGAAGAAGTACTTCGAGGTCTGCTCCTGCTCCAATCTGGGCGACGCCCAGGCCCGCCGTCTGAAGATGCGCGTCAAGGGCAGCGATGGCAAGATGTATCTGCCCCACACCCTGAACAACACCGTGGTGGCTCCTCCCCGGATGCTCATCGCCTTCCTGGAGAACAACCTCCAGGCCGACGGCAGTGTGAAGATTCCCGCCGCCCTGCGTCCCTATGTGGGCGGTATGGAGGTCCTGGTCCCCAAGAAGTAAGTTCCAGACGGAGGGGGAGGGCGGCGCCTGCCCCCCTCCCCTCCCCTGCTATATTTCAGGACCTCAGCTTCCGTATTTATACGAAATACAATTTTTCTCTATAATAATACAAATTGTTTTACCGTTTTCCAGCCAACTGCGGATCTCCCGCACCAGGTCTGAGTCATTTTGCCCGCTCCAAAACGCTCCAAAACGGAAAACGCTCAAATCCCTTGAGCCCCAAGGGGTTTGAGACGCTGCTTTTTCTGGAAAGGAGAGACGGCCCATGTCCGTCCAAAAACGGCGGGAGGAACTCACCACGCTGAACCTGCTCTTCTGCCTCATGGTCCTGTGGAGCCACTGCTCCGGGCACCCCATCACTGTGCTGGACCACAGCAGCTGGCAATACGGCCTGATGATCTCCCTTCAGCGCCTCACCTTTGTCTCTGTCTCCGGGTTCTTCTTTCTCAGCGGTGTGAAGCTCACCTTGAACAGCGCCAGCGCCCCCCCTCCCCCGCTGGGGCGGTACTGGGCCAAGCGGTGGAAGGGCATTTTCCTGCCCTATCTGCTGGCGGTAGCCGTCTACTATGTCTACTTCGTAAGCCACGGCTACTTCTCCTTCTCCCTGCGGGATCTGGCCGGGTACATGATTCGGGGCGATCTTTCCAGCCCCTTCTACTTCGTTATCGCCCTGGCGCAGTTCGTGCTGTTGGTCCCCCTGTTCCGGTGGCTGCCCCGCCGGTGGTCGCCTTCAGTCCTGCTCCCCATCTCCCTGGGGATCACCTGGCTCAGCGCCCTGTACTGCAATGAGATCCTGGGTCTGCTGATCCCAGGTGCGCACTTTTCCTACAACGACCGCCTGTTCACCACCTATTTGGTGTACTATGTAGGGGGCTGCTGCGCCGGGCAGAACTATCCGCGCTTTTTGGAACTGCTGGACCGGAACCGTCCCCTTCTGACTACCTGCGCTTTGATCTTCGCCGGGGCCGACCTGTTTTTCAGTTGGAAATTCTTTGTGGGCGGACAGAGCGTACCCTTCCTGGAAATGATCCACACCTTGTACCAGCTCACCGCTATCCCCGCCCTGTATGCCCTGGTGGTGCGCCATCCGGTCACCCTGTCCCCCCTGGCCCGGCGGATGGACCGGGCCAGCTTTCTGGTCTATCTGTACCACTCCCTGGTCATCACCTGGTTCAATGACCTGGCCTGGCAGCTTGGGATCAGTCGGGTGTCCGTCCAGTTTCTGCTGCGGGTGGTCACTGTCTACACCCTTACCTTTTTGGGCGCTATGGCTTGGCAATGGATGCTCTCACGGGCGCGGCGTCCCATCCCTCTCAAAATATAAGATTCAGAGGATTTTACCATGAAAAAATTTATAGAAGAGTTTAAGGCCTTCGCCATGCGGGGCAATGTGCTGGATATGGCCGTGGGCGTGGTCATCGGCGGCGCCTTCGGCAAGATCACCACCTCCCTGGTCAACGACATCATCATGCCTGTGGTCTCACTGCTCACCAACGGCATCGACTTCTCCCAGTGGAAGCTGGTGCTCCAGCAGGCTGTGGTCACCGCCGCCGGTGAGGTGCAGACCCCCGAGGTCGCCATCAACTTCGGCAACCTGATCGCTGTGGTGCTGGACTTTCTCATCATTGCCTTTGTCATTTTCTGCATGATCAAGGCCATCAACAGGCTCCATCGCAAGGCGGAGGAGCCCGCACCGGAGCCCGCTCCCCCCGAGCCCAGCGCTGAGGAGAAGCTGCTGACCGAGATCCGCGACCTGCTGAAGGAGGCGCACGATGCCCAAGGAACGACCTGACGAGACGCCTCAGGAGGAGAAGGGCTATACCCCCGCCTCTCCGGTGAAGCGTACTCTGGCCTGGATCGGCCTGGCCTATGCCCTGCTGTTCCTGGCGCTGACCACCTATTACTTCTACACCGGCTCCATGCTGGGGAACCTGGGCCCCCTGTTGGCTGTCCCCGGCCTGATCGGCCTGGGCGCTCTGTCTCTGGTCAGCTGGAGGACCACCGGACGGCCCAAAAAGGGGGCCGCCTGGCTGCTGGCCCTGCTGTGCTGGGCCGCCGCCCTGGTCTCTCTGCCCATGGGCCTTGTGGGCCTGCTGTCCAATTTCGGCGTAGTCTTTACCGTATAACCGCCTGGGAGGATCGGATATGGAACAACTCATTCGGAACGGCCTGGAGGCGATGGACCTCCTCCCCCAGACGCCTGACCGCGCTCCGGCGCAGCTGGCGGAGTATGGGCGGCTGCTGCTGGAAAAAAATCAGGTAATGAACCTCACCGCCATCACAGAGCCGGAGCGGGTGGCCCAGCTCCACATGCTGGACAGCGCCGCTCTGCTCAAGGGGGCGGACTTTCAGGACAAGACCCTCATCGACGTGGGCACCGGAGCCGGCTTTCCCGGCATTCCTCTGAAAATCCTGGTCCCATCCCTCCAGGTCACCCTGCTGGACAGCCTGAACAAGCGGGTGGACTGGCTGGGGCAGGTGTGCGCCCAGCTGGGTCTGGAGGGCATCCGGGCCATCCACGCCCGGGCGGAGGAGCAGGCCCTGATCAAGGGCTTTCGGGACAGCTTCGACTTTGCCACCGCCCGCGCAGTGGCTGACCTGCGCCTGCTGTGTGAGCTGTGTCTGCCCTACGTCAAGGTGGGCGGGCTGTTCCTGGCCATGAAATCCACCGACAGCGCCCAGGAGCTGGAGGACGCCGCCCACTGCATCAAGCTGCTGGGCGGCCGGGTGGAGGAACCCTTTGATTACGCCATCCCCGGCGCCGGCGTCACCCACCGGGTCATCCCCATCCGAAAGGCGGCCCCCACCCTGAAGGGCTATCCCCGCCGGTGGGCCAAGATCCAGAAGGCTCCGCTGTAAGGGCGCGGTCTGTCCCATATCCGGCCCGCACTTCAAATTCAAACACAAAATATACAGAAAATTCACACCATATTACAAAAAAACCATTGACGAACCCAAGATTTGTGATAGACTTATTTTGGTGAGATAGGAGGAATTCCATGGGAATTGTCATCGCCGTCACCTCTGGAAAGGGGGGGACGGGCAAGACCTCAGTCACCGGCGGGGTCGCCTCCTGTCTGGCCCGGCTGGGCAAGCGGGTGCTGTGCATCGACATGGATATCGGCCTGCGGAATCTGGACATCTCCCTGGGCCTCAGCGACCGGGCATTGATGGACTTCTCCGACGTGGCCGAGGGGCGCTGTCCCCTGGCACGGGCGGCAGTTACCCATCCGGACCTGCCCAACCTGTCCCTGCTGACCGCCCCCATGTCTCTGTCCCCCGATGTAACGGCCACCCGGATCCGGGCCCTGCTGCGCACCGCCCGGGACCGCTATGACTATATTATGATCGACTCCCCCGCCGGGCTGGGTCCCGGCTTCCAGCTGGCCGTCTGCGGCGCGGACCGCGCCCTGGTGGTGGCCACCAATGACGCCTCCTCCCTGCGGGACGCCCAGCGGACTGTGGAGGAGCTGTACCGGATCCGTCAGGTCCATCTGGTCATGAACCGCATCCAGCCCAGGCTGCTGCGGCAGCTGCGCACCACCATCGACGACGCCATGGACGCCGCCGGACTCCCTCTCATTGGGGTCATCCCGGAGGACCGCCGCGTCATCCTGGCGGCCAACCTGGGGCGTCCCCTGATCCTGGAGGGCCGCCAGGGCGCCGCCAACGCCTGTTTGAATATCGCCAAACGCCTGGAGGGCTACCGGGTCCCCGTCATGCGGATCCGGTAACGTTCAACTGCATAAAAGGAGGTAAACGCCGCCATGAATATTGCTATCATGTGTCACAACCGCAAGCAGGAGCTGATGGTCCAGTTCTGCACCGCGTACTGCGGACTGCTGTCCAAGCACACCCTATGCGCCACCAACGCCACCGGCCGAATGGTAGCGGAGGCCACCGGCCTGCCCGTCAATCTGTTCCTGTCCCACGAACACGGGGGAATCGAGCAGATCGGCCAGCGTATCATTTACAATGAGATCGATATGGTCCTCTTCTTCAACTATCCCCAGGATACCGACATGGATGACAGCGTCATGTATATCACCCGCCTGTGCGACCAGCACTCGGTCCCCATGGCCACCAATGTGGCCACTGCGGAAATGCTCATCCACGGCCTGGCCCGGGGCGATCTGGACTGGCGCATCGGCATGAACCCCAACCGGGTGCCCTTTGCCCTGTAAGGCCCGGCATTTTCCTTGACTTTATCTCAAAAGTGGGATAGCATAGCTTTGTTCACCGCCATGACGGCGCATGAGTAACCGGAACACCGCCGGACAGAGAAGGGCTCCACGGCTGAAAGGGCCCCGCGGCACAGGGACCGGCCAAGACAGCGCCAGCAGCGGGCCTGGAGACAGGCGCGGCCGCCCCGCCGCACCACGGGGACCAAAGGGAACAGCCCCGCTGTTCTGAAATTGGGTGGCACCACGAAGCGTTTTCAGGCGCTCTCGTCCCAATCCCGGGACGAGAGCGTCTACTTTTTTCAGAGAAAAAAGTAGACAAAAAAGCTTTATGCGAAGCTTCGCTTCGCCTCTGGAGATTTTACCCACCGGATGAAAGTGCCCAGCCCCCAGGCAGATCTCCCCAGCGCTTCTTTGTTTCCTTTCTGTGCGAGCAGAAAGGCACGCCCGCCCTTCCGCCCCGCAGGGCGGAACTCTTCCAGAAAGAACCCCAAAGAAAGGATTTTGATACCCATGAGTAAAGTACAGCCCCGCACCCTGTCCGGCTTTATGGAGCTGCTCCCCGCCCGGCAGGCCCAGTTTGACCGGATGGTGGAGATCCTCCGCCGTACCTACGGTCTCTACGGCTTCACCCCCCTGGACACCCCCCTCATCGAGGCCAGCGAGGTCCTGCTGGCCAAGGGCGGCGGTGAGACAGAGAAACAGATCTACCGCTTTATGAAGGGGGACACCGACCTGTCCCTCCGCTTCGATCTGACCGTGCCTCTGGCCAAGTATGTGGCCCAGAATTACGGCCACCTCACCTTCCCCTTCCGCCGCTTCCAGATCGGCAAGGTCTACCGGGGCGAGCGGGCCCAGCGGGGCCGCTTCCGGGAGTTCTATCAGGCGGACATCGACGTCATCGGGGACGGAAAGCTGGACATCTCCAACGAGGCGGAGATCCCCTCCATCATCTACAAGGCCTTCACCGCCCTGGGTCTGAAGCGCTTCCAGATCCGGGTCAACAACCGGAAGATCCTGAACGGCTTCTATTCCATGCTGGGGCTGACGGAGCAGTCCGGCGACGTGATGCGCACGGTGGACAAGCTGGACAAGATCGGCCCCGACAAAGTCCGGGAGCTGCTGATCGAGGGCGGCGTGGCCGCCGAAAAGGCGGAGGAGATCCTGAAGTTCATCGCCATCACCGGCTCCAACCAGGAGGTGCTCACCGCCCTGGAGGGCTACCGGGGCCGCAGCGAGGTGTTTGACGCCGGCCTGGACGAGCTGAACACCGTGGTGAAATATCTGGCCTCCTTCGGTGTGCCGGAGACCCATTTTGCCGTGGATCTGACCATCGCCCGGGGTCTTGATTACTACACCGGCACCGTGTATGAGACCACCATGCTGGACCATCCGGAGATCGGATCCATCTGCTCCGGCGGCCGTTATGATAACCTGGCGGAATATTATACCGAGAAACAACTCCCCGGCGTAGGAATTTCCATCGGTCTGACCCGCCTGTTCTTCGTTTTGGAGGACCAGGGCTACCTCAACGACGCTCTGAACACCGCCCCCGCCGATGTGCTCATCCTGCCCATGACCGACGACCTCTCCCCTGCAATTGCCCTGGCCACCCAGCTGCGGGAGGCCGGCATCCGCACCCAGATCCACGGGGAGCAGAAGAAGTTCAAGCAGAAGATCTCCTACGCCGATAAGCTGTCCATCCCCTACGCCGTGTTCCTGGGGGAGGATGAGATCTCCTCCGGCGTGTGCGCCGTGAAGGACCTGGCCACCGGCGAACAGGTGAAGCTCTCCCCCGCCGACGCCATCGCCCACATCCAGGCCGGGCTGGAGAAGCGGAACCAGGGTACGCCCATTCTGGACCGGGGGGAATAAACAGAACAACACTTTGCCCAATGGAGAGACAGCGGAAGCCCCTTGGGGCTTCCCTGCCCAGAGATTCAGAACGATTTCTGAAAACCCGTAGGGGAGGGGCTTGCCCCTCCCGCCCGCTGGAGGTCTGCTTATGCTTCCGAAACGCAAACCTACCGCGATCCCCCATTATGACTACTCTCAACCTGGTGCTTATTTTATTACCCTTTGTGTAGAGAAGCGACGGCCTATATTGGGAAAAATAGATTCCTCTCCTCAGGTCGTGTTATCCTCGATTGGAAAAATTGTTTCTGATGTGTGGTACTCCCTTCCCCAGCGTTTTCCGTGTCTTGACGCAATTTCTCAATCCATTTTTGTGGTTATGCCTGACCACATCCATGGGATTCTGCAAATTACGGCGGGAGGGGCAAGCCCCTCCCCTACCCTCCATCAAATACTTGGCTCCTTTAAATCTATTACAACAATTGAAACCAATCGCCTGCTTGGAACACCAGGTCAAAAACTCTGGCAACGCTCTGCCTACGAACACATCCTCCGCAATCAGCAGGACTTTGACGAGGCCGCCGGGTATATCGCCGAAAACCCGGCCCGGCGGCTGGAACGGGAGGAATTTGAGTGAAGAAGAAAATCGCTGTCGGGGTAACCTTGATTGCCTTTCTTCTGGCGGGCAGCGGGCTGTGGTATACCCGTCCCCAAACCTTCTGGGATGCCACAGGTATGGACCGGGACAAAATTACCGGCGCATCAGGCTATGCTATTGAGGGCTCTGTCACAGACGGAACAGCCAGCCAGCAGATCTGGATGCTGGATAACCTGACTCCCTGCCAGGAGGACTATAAGGGCCTGCTGGCGCTGCTGGAGGACACCACCTACCGCGCCAGCCTGCAAAACCTTCTGCCGCCGTCCTCGTCCCACTCCGCCGATCACGTCACCGCTATGGCAGCCTTTGCATTGGGGGATGAACTGGTGACAGTACACGCCGACTACCCGGGCAAGGTATGGATCTCCCCCGCGCACAGCCGTACCCTGGCCTTTTCCATCTCTGCCCGGGAGCTGAACGAAACCCTGGCAGACTTTATTCAGCAACATGGAGCAGCGGGCGATCCTTAGTATTTTTTCTAAAATAATTCACTATTTTCTCACTTACTATTACAAAATGGAGTTGATTTTATGGACAATCTGAAGAACTTCCGCCGCACCAACTACTGCGGCGAGCTGCGTCTCAGCGACGCGGGCAAGACCGTCTCCCTGTGCGGCTGGGTCCAGCGTCAGCGGGACCTGGGCGGCCTGATCTTTGTGGACCTGCGGGACCGCACCGGTCTGGTGCAGCTGTCCTTTGATGACAGCACTGCCAAGGATATTTTTGAAAAGGCCTCCACCCTGCGCTCTGAGTACGTCGTGGCCGCCACCGGCCTGGTGCGGGAGCGCGAGAGCAAGACCAACAAGATCGCCACTGGCGACATTGAGGTCTATGTCAGTGAACTGCGGCTGCTGGCCAAGGCCGAGACCCCTCCCTTTGAGATCGTGGAGAACTCCAAGGCCAACGACATGCTCCGCCTGAAGTACCGCTATCTGGACCTGCGCCGCCCGGATATGCAGCATGCCATCGCCACCCGCCACAAGGTGACCAAGGTGGCCCGGGACTACTTCGACGAGCAGGGCTTTTTGGAGATCGAGACCCCCATGCTGACCAAATCCACCCCCGAAGGCGCCCGGGACTATCTGGTCCCCTCCCGGGTCCATCCGGGCAAGTTCTATGCCCTGCCCCAGTCCCCCCAGCAGTACAAGCAGCTGCTGATGCTGTCCGGCTTTGACCGCTATATGCAGATCGCCCGCTGCTTCCGGGACGAGGATCTGCGGGCCGACCGCCAGCCTGAGTTCACCCAGATCGACCTGGAGATGTCCTTCGTCAACGAGGACGACGTGATGGAGATCCAGGAGGGCTTCCTGAAGCTGGTGTTCAAAGAGGTCCTGGACGTGGACGTACAGACCCCCTTCCTGCGGATGCCCTGGCGGGAGGCCATGGACCGCTTCGGCTCCGACAAGCCCGACCTGCGCTTCGGCTTTGAGATCAAGGACATCAGCGACATCGTGAAGGACTGCGGCTTCGGCGTGTTCTCCAGCCCTGTGGCCGAGGGCGGCTCCGTGCGGCTCATCAACGTGGACGGCCACGCCGCCGACTTCCCCCGGAAGAAGATTGACAAGCTGGCCGACTTCGTCAAGACCTATAAGGCCAAGGGTCTGGCCTGGACCCGCCTCCACGACGGCCAGGTGACCTCCTCCTATCAGAAGTTCCTCACTGAGGAGGAGAACCGCGCCATTCTGGATCGCGCCAACGCCAAGGACGGCGACCTGGTGCTCATCGTGGGCGACGCCAAGGACGAGGTGGTCTTTGCCGCCCTGGGCGCCCTGCGGTGCGAGTGCGCCAAGCAGCTGGGCATCCTGGATCCCAGGGACTTCAAGTTCCTGTGGGTCACCGAGTTCCCCATGTTCGAGTTCTCTGAGGAGGAGAACCGCTATGTAGCCATGCACCACCCCTTCACCGCCCCCATGGACGAAGATCTGGACAAGCTGGAGACCGACAAGAAGAACTGCCGGGCCAAGGCCTATGACATCGTGCTCAACGGCACCGAGCTGGGCGGCGGCTCCATCCGAATCTCCGTCCCTGAGACTCAGGAGGCCATGTTCCGGGCCCTGGGCTTCACCAACGAGGACGCCCAGGAGCGCTTCGGCCACCTGATCAACGCCTTCAAGTTCGGCGCGCCTCCCCACGGCGGTCTGGCCTATGGCCTGGACCGGATGTGTATGCTCATGGCCGGCGCTGAGTCCATCCGGGACGTCATCGCCTTCCCCAAGGTGCAGAACGCCTCCGAGCCCATGACCAGCTGCCCCGACTTCGTGGACGACAAGCAGTTGGACGAGCTGAGTCTGAACGTCACCCGCCGAGAAGAGACTTCTGACGAAGAGTAAATTTCCCTGTCGGCCACGAAGGGGGCCCCATCACAGATGGGGCGCGCCTTTCGGCGCGTACAAGCGTTTTGGCCGAAGGCCAAAACCTTGGGCGCAGGGCGAATTCATTTCGCCCAAGCTTTCTAAATCAACAGGACGGGCCTGCCGCAGGATAAAAATTCTGCGGCAGGCCCTTTTCTCTTTTGTCTTGCCGCAGCAGTCAGTTTCTTTCGTACACTATTTCAAGAAAAAATCTTTAAAATCCCATAAAATCCGCAAAAAATTTGACAGGGAAGCCGCAAAGTGATATACTGCATAAACTATAAGAGATCAAATCAAACTTTTAGCGTGGAGACTTCTCTCTCCACGCTGTTTTTCCGGGAGGAAACCATGAAAAAGCTTTTGATCGCTGTGCTCTGCCTAATGCTCACCGGCTGTGCCGCTCCCGCGCCTTCTGATGGCTCCGGCCCAGACCGCTCTGTATCCCCTGACATCCCTGCGCCCTCTCCCGTTGCCTCCTCTGCGCCCAACGGAGAGAGCGGGACCCCTCAAGCTTCCCCGGAGACCGATCCGGAGACCGCAGAGAACCCTTCTGCCAGCCAGGAGCCCTCTGAGTCCTCTCTGGGCCCCCAAAACCAGGAGCAGATCATTCAGGAGCTGCTGTCCGCCATGACCTTGGAGGAAAAGGTGGGGCAGATGTTCTTTGTCCGCTGCCCCGAGACCGGCGGGGCCGAGCTGGCCGCACAGTACAAGGTGGGGGGCTATCTGCTGTTCGGCCGGGATTTTAAGGACAAGACGGCCCAGCAGGTGCGGGATGACATCCAAAGCTATCAGGACGCCTCCGGCATCCCCCTGCTCATTGGGACCGACGAGGAGGGCGGCACGGTGGTGCGGGCCAGCAGCAATCCGGACCTCTTTCCCCAGCGGGAGCCCGCTCCCCAGACCCTGTTCGCCCAGGGCGGGATGGACCTGATCCTTCAGGACGCCCGACAGAAGAGCATGACCCTTCTGGACCTGGGGGTCAATGTCAACTTTGCGCCGGTCGCCGACGTATCCACCGATCCCGCGGATTTCATCTATGCCCGCTCCTTCGGACAGGACGCGCAGGCCACCGCCAACTATGTGGCTCAGGTGGTGGGCGTCATGGGGGAGGAACAGATCGGCTCCGTCCTGAAGCATTTCCCGGGATACGGGAACAATGTGGACACCCACACGGGGATCGCCCTGGATCAGCGCCCCTATGAGACCTTCCAGACCTCCGACTTCCTGCCCTTCCAGGCGGGCATCCAGGCCGGGGCGGACGCGGTCCTGGTCAGCCACAATATCGCCGCCAGCATGGACGAGAGCCTCCCCGCCTCCCTCTCCCCCACGGTCCACAAAGTCCTCCGGGAGGAGCTGGGCTTCGATGGGGTCGTGCTGACTGACGATCTGGCCATGGATGCCGTCATGGAGTACGCTCAGAACGGCTCCGCCGCGGTGCTGGCCATTCAGGCCGGGAACGACATGGTGGTCACCACCGATTTCCAGACCCAGATCCCCCAGGTCATCCACGCTGTTCAGAGCGGCGTCATTGCGGAGAGCCAGATCGACCAGGCGGTCACCCGGGTTCTGAACTGGAAGTATGAGCTGGGTCTGCTGGGCAACTGATTCCCCATCCATCTGATCCTGAAATATTCAGGCGGTCTGTGGACTTTTCCACAGACCGCCTCTTTTTTGTGGATCAATTTTTCCTGATTGGAAACACAGCCCGCCGGAGAGGCCAAAACGGCTTCTCCGGCGGGCTGTGTTCCACACCGCTTGTCTAAAATGTGGATACTTACCCCAGGACCAGCATCAGAATCGGGATGCTGATGAAGCTGCACAGAGTGGACAGGGCGGCTCCCGTCGCCGCATATTTCTCATCCGCCCCATAGGCCCCCGCCATCACGGTGACCTGGCTGACCACCGGCAGGGCGCTCTCCACGATGAACACACTCATGGGCAGGCCGCTCATCCCGAACAGACGGCAGAACAGCCAACAGACCACCGGAGCCACCCCCAGCCGAACTACGATCATAGTGGGCAGGCCCCGCATCAGGCGCAGATTTTTCAGCCCAAGCTCATAGATGATGTAGCCGCAGTAGATCAGGGCCAGCGGGGAGACTGACCCGCTGATGTATCCCGCCCACTTCATCACCGGGGAGGGCAGGCCCACATTCAGAGCCAGCAGGACCAGGCTGAAGAGGACTGTCAGGATGGGCGGCTTGCTAAAGACGCCTTTCAAAAAGGAGGAGAGGGTCACACTTCCCCGTCCCTGCGTTCCCGCCCGCTCGATGAGCAGAAAGCCCACCGACTGCACAAAGACCGTATTGGCCAGATAATAGAGCATCACATAGGGGATACAGGCATCTCCGAACAGCTGGGTGGAGACGGGCAGGCCGATAAACAGGGTGTTGGAAAAGGCGGTCATGGCCACAAAGACTCCCCACCGTTCCCGGGGCAGCCGGAGCAGAGCAGCCAGCGCCAAAGAGAGCAGAAGGGTCATCAGGACCCCCAGCATGGCGGCAACCACCATGACACCCGCCTCCAGCAGGCTGTCATGGTCCAGGTTGTTCAGCAGTCCGGTGAGACAATTACAGGGTACCGCGATATTGACGATGTACTTGCTGATAAATTTCTTCTCCGAGGCGTTCATCCAGCCCCGCGCTCCCATAAAATAGCCCACAGACATGAGCATCAGCAGGACCAGGGAGGCAGACATGGCATTGAAAAAACCGTCCAAATAAAACCGCTCCTCTCTCCTCTTCCAAATCGAAGCAAAGGACCCCGAGGCCGTACGCCCCGGGGCCCTGTCCGGTCACTCCTGTCCCGCGGAGCCTCCCTGAGGCTTTCCGCCCCCTCCGCCACGGGGACGGCGCCGGCGGGGACGGCTGCGCTTCTCTCCAGGCTCCTGAGCGGGCTTTCCGCCGGCCTTCTCCCGGCTCTCCCCGCCCTTGGGCTGCCGCTCCGGCCGCGGCTTCCGCTGCTCACTTCTGTGGGACTGCTGCTCCTCCTTGGGCCGGCCGCCCTCCCGGGCCGGCCGCTCCCCCTCCTGGGGACGTCCGCCGCTCCGGCGGTTCCGGCTGGACCGGCGGCGGTCCCGGCTCCGGCCGTTTCCCTCGGAGGAACGCTCTGTTCCCACCCCCTCATATTGAGGCGTCTCACCGTTAAACACCGCCTCCAGAGCGGCCGCCAGCGGGGAGGCCGCCCCCTTCAGATCGGGGACCTCCTCCGGCTCCTCCGGCTTTCTCAGCTTGGCCAGCTCCTCCAGAGGGGGCTCCACATAGCCCTCCGGCCGCTTTCCCTTTCCATTTCGGATGATGCACAGCTCACAGTTGTGGTAGCACTTTGGGGTCTCCGGGGCGGACTCCAGCCGTACCTGCACCGTCTGCCGCAGCAGATTCACCGAGGATACCGTCCCCGCCCCGTCCGGGGTTTCCACAAAGGACTCCTGCTTGGGGGAGTGCTTCACCAGATCCTCATAGGCGTCCTGCTCATACTTCAGGCAGCACATGAGCCGCCCGCAGGTGCCGGAGATCTTGGTGGGGTTGAGAGACAGGTTCTGGGTCTTGGCCATCTTGATGGACACCGGCTGGAACTCCTCCAGGAACTGGGAGCAGCAGAAGGGCCGCCCGCAGATGCCCAGGCCGCCCAGCATCTTAGCCTCGTCCCGGACGCCAATCTGCCGCAGCTCGATGCGGGCATGAATGGCGCTGGCCAGATCCTTCACCAGGGCGCGGAAGTCCACCCGGCCCTCGGCGGTGAAGAAAAAGAGCACCTTGTTCCCCTCGAAGCTGTACTCCGCCTCCACCAGTTTCATCTCCAGGCCGTGCTCTGCGATCTTCTCCTGGCAGATTTGGAATGCCCGGGCCTCCTTCTCCTTATTCTTTTCCCGGGTCAACTGGTCCTCCGGGGTGGCCCGGCGGAGCACCGGGCGCAGGGGGGCGGTGAGTTCCATCTCATCCACCTCCGTATTCTCCTGGGTACACTCTCCAAACTCCACGCCCCGGGCGGTCTCGACGATGACCCCCTCCCCCAGGCGGAAGAGCTCCCCATTGGGGTTAAAATAGTACTGCTTTCCGCCTTCTTTGAAGCGGATACTGATGATCTCGACCATAATTCCTCCTGATGATCCATCCGAAAGGGACCGGCATGGCTCCTCCCGGTCTTAATGCTTAATAAACATACCTGCGCACAGCCAGCCGGACAGCTGGCCCGGGTTGGCGTTGAGCTCTGCCCCCCCACGCAGCTTCCGTACCAGCTCCTCCGCCCTCAGCAGACGGCGCGGGTCCTCTGACCGGGGCAGACGGTCCCCCAGAACGGCGGTCACCTGATCCAACAGGCGGGGCAGCTCTTCCTTGGGGACCTTCTCCAACAGCATGGAGGCCTCCAGCAGAGCCAGCTCGTCCCGCCCATCCAGGGCTGTGACCAGCTGATCCGCCTGCTGGCGGCGGGTCTCCGCCGCCTCGCCGCCCCCCTCCAGAAGCTCCACACCCCGGCCAAGCAGGCCCTGGCACTCCAGGGCCGCCCGCCGGACAGCCGCCGGATCCTGGTCCGGGAAGCGGACGGACAGCCAGCGTTCCGCCTCCGCTGGAGGAACGGGGACCAGATCCAGCTCCTCACACCGGGAGCGCACCGTTTGGAGCAGGCCGCCGCCGTTTTCTGCCAGCAGGAGAAAGACCGCATAGGCCGGCCCCTCCTCCAGCAGCTTGAGCATGGCATTCTGGGCGCTCTGGTTCATCCGGTCCGCCTGCTCCAGCAGATAGATCTTCCGCTCCCCCTCGTTGGGACGGATGTAGGCGTCCGAACGCAGGGCCCGCACCTGGTCCACTGTAATGGGTTTTCCCTCCCCGGGACCGGAGATGACCGTCACATCCGGGTGGACGCCGGAGGACACCTTCCGGCAGGGGGCACAGTGGCCGCAGGGACGCTCCCCGCCGGAGTCAGCACACAGCATAGCCCCGCACAGCAGCCGGGCCAGGGTATGCCGCCCCAACCCCGCCGGGCCGGAGAGGATATAGGCGTGGGACAGGCCCCGGCCCCCCTCCTGCTGGGAGAGGACCGCCTTCACATGGGCGTTGCCCGCCAGGGCCGACAGTTCCATAACATTCCTCGCTTCTCCCCAAAGGGGCGTTTCAAAGTATCACTGACACTTCGTGGTTATTATATCCTATTTCCCGCAAATAGGCCAGTTCTTTTTCCGTGATGCGTTCGCCGGGCGCCACCACCGGCACCCCGGGGGGATAGGGGGCCAGCTGGACGGCGGACACCCGCCCGGCGCAGTCCTCCAGAGAAAGGCGCTCCGTCCGGGCAAACAGGGCCTCCCGGGGGGACAGGACCCGCTCCGGCATGGGGGGGGCCGGGATGGGCGGGCAGCGGCCAAGCAGCTCAGGGACCTCCTCCAGCGCACGCTCCAGCCGGTCCAGATCCTCTTCACTGTCCATCCCCGTGAGAATGAGCACCACATGGCCGCCGTCCTCCATCTCAGGCCACAGACCCCGGGCCTCCAGCGCCCGGGCCAGGGCGGGGCCGTCCACCGCGTTCAGCGTCAGGCGGGTGGGGTCCAGCGCTCCCTCCCGGAGACTGGGGAAGCGCTCCCGCAGTGCGGCGGCCCGCTCCGCGGTCCGGCGGTACAGCCTCTGCCCCTCCCCCTCCATCCAGGCCCGGGCCCCGTCCATGGAGATCATCATGGGGTAGGACGGGCTGGAGCTGCCGTACACCGAGGTCATCCGGCGCACCTGCTCCGGCTCGAAGCCGTTGGCGAACAGCAGGGAGGACTGCCCCAGGGCGGGGAGGGTCTTGTGGGCGGAGCAGACCACCACGTCTGCCCCGGCGAAGGCGTCCACCCCCAGGAAGGGCAGGTGTGCCCCATGAGCCCCATCCACAATAAGACGTCCCCCATTTCGGTGTACCATGTGGGAAATTTCCTTGACATCACACAACAATCCGCAATAACTCGGCGATGTAATACAAACCGTTTTGATTTCCGGGTGTTCTGTCAGCGCTTTTTCCACAGATTCCGGGGAAATTGTGGACGTCAGCCGCTCCTCCTCCCACCAGGGCCGTGGGAGGTAGACCGGGTCCAGGTCCAGCAGGGCCAGGGCGTTGTACACCGCCCGGTGGCACCCCCGGTCGATGAGCACCCGGTCCCCGGGGCGGCAGCAGAGGGCCAGCGCGGTGTGGAGCCCCAGCGTGGAGCCGCCGGTGAGGAATTGACAGCAGTCCATGGAGAAGTCCTCCGCCCACAGCCGCTGGGCGGAGTCGAAGGGCTCCCCGCCATGGAACAGGTCCCCGGTGGGGCCCAGCTCAGTCACATCCAGGGCGGCCGCCCCCGTTAACTCCGGGATGGGCAGAGGCTTCCCCTTGTGGCCCGGGATATGGAGCCGGACGGGACCTTGGGCCGAAAAGGCGCGGATGGCGTCATAGAGCGGTGTCATCGTGTTCCCTCCTGGGTGAAGTAAAATAAAAACGCGGCGGGAGGATCGTTGCATCTTCCCGCCGCGTCAGGGCTGAATCCTTATTTCTGTCCGGGGGCGTAGGCCACCACAGTGCGGCGGTTGGGCTCCACTCCGGTGGAGTAAGTGGTCACATTGGGGTAGTCCTGAAGGGCGGCGTGAATCACATGGCGCTCATAGGCATTCATGGGCTCCAGCGTCATATTCTTCCGGTACTTGACCACTTTTCCGGCCACCTTGACCGCCAGGCGCTGGAGGGACTCCTCCCGCTTGGCACGATAGCCCTCGGCATCCACATGGATGCGCACCCGCTTGGATTGACTGCGGTTCACTGAGTAGTTGGTCAGCTGCTGGATGGCGTCCAGGGTCTCGCCCCGGCGGCCAATGATAGCGCCCAGGCCGTGTCCCTGGAGCACCACCTGATAGCCCCGCTCACTGACATAAATTTCCGGGACGGCCTGTACATGGAGGTGTTCCATCAGGCCGGTGAGAAACTCCCGGATGCGGGCCGCTCTGGGGTCATCCATCCCGGCGGGCTCCAGGCCGTCCTGAGCCTTCTCCTCCTGAACGGGAGCGGACTGCGCATCGTCCCGGCCGATCAGCAGCTCATCGCCGGGTTCCAGCTGCCCGCCGGCAGGCTCCGCCTTTGGTTCGGGCTGGTGGGCTGGAACGGGCTCCGCCTTGGGGGCAGGCTCAGACTGCTCCGGGGCGGCGGGGACGTCCCCGTCCGGGACCTCATAGCTCACGCGGACCTTGGCGGGGTTCCCGCCGAAGCCCAGAAAACCGGATTTGGCCCGCTCCAGCACCTCCACCGAGACGTCGTCCCGGTCCAGACCCAGCTGGAACAGGGCGGCGGCGATGGCGTCCTCCTCAGAGCGGCCGGTGGTCTCGATCCACTTTCTCATCCTCAGACACCTTCCTTTTTGTCGTCCTCTTCCTCAGGGAGTTCCACCTCGATCTGCTCCACTTCCACCTCGACCTCCTCGGTCTCCGCGGGTTCCTGAACAGGGGCAGGCTGCTCCTCGGGGGTCTCGGGGGCGGACTGCTGGACGGCGGGCTGCTCCGCCGGGGCCGTCTCCTGCTTCGGAAGGGCCTCCGTCTCAGGCTTCTGAGCGGTCTCTTCCTTCTTCTCCTGGGCGGGAGCGGCCTTCTTGTTCTTCTTGCCCTTCTTCTGCTGTTCCGCGTCTATCTCGGCCTGGAGCAGGTCGCTCATGTCCCGGTACTCGGTGACGCCGCCAAAGCGCTCGGGGATATAGGCGCGGCCCCGGGCATAGGCGCGGATGCCGATGCGGCTGTCATCCTTGTTGACGCCGGGCTCAGTGGGCTCGTCCTTCTTGACGTGCTTCTTGCCCCGGTTCTTCTTCTCCTCCTCAAGGCGGCGCTGGCGCTCCAGCCGGGCCTCCTCCTTGCGGCGCTTCTCCTCTTCCTTCTCCTGGCGCTCCCGCTCCGCGGCGGCGGCCCGGGCCGCTTCATAGTCCTTCTTCAGCAGCTTTCCGCAGATGATCTCCTGGAAAATGGTGAAGATATACTGGGCGATCCAGTACACAGACAGACCGGCGGGGACGGTAAAGCCGATCCACAGGGACATCAGAGGCATCATGATCATCATGGTGCGGTTGGTCTTGGCCATGGTCTCATCCTGCGCCTGGTTGTTCATCTGGTTGGTCTTAAGGCTGACCTGCATGGACAGCAGGGAGATGCCCACCGACACCAGGGGCAGCAGGAACAGTCCAATGGAAGCCCAGCTAAAGCCAGCGGTCCAGAAATTCCACTTGGGGATGTTGGCCAGGTTGATCCCCAGGAAGGAGAAGTCCATCACGAACAGCTTGGAGCCGGCGTCGCCCAGCAGGGCCTGGAGGGCGGCCAGGTTGTCCGGGTTGATCATGGACGCAAGGTACATCTGGTTATAGGCGCCGTTCTGGAACACCGAGGTGAGCTTCCCGTCGGCCACCTGCTGGACCAGCTTCTCCATGGCGGCCGGGGTGACCCAGCCGCTGCTCACAGCCACGGTCTGCCAATCCAGCTCCTGGGCGATGAGCTGGATCTGCTCCATGGTCAGCCCCATGAAGTAGGTCAGTGGCTCACGGATGATCCCGTACAGCACCATCAGGAACAAAATGGGGATGAAGGACCAGAGGCAGCCGCTCATGGGGTTGACCTTTTCCTTCTCATAGAGCTTCTGGACCTCCAGATTATAGCGCTCCCGGTCCTTGCCGTACTGCTTTTGCAGCTGCTGCATTTTGCCGGAGAGCAGATTCATCTGGATCATGCTTCTCTTTCCCTTCAGGCTGAAGGGGAACAGCACCAGCTTGATGATGAGGGCAAATAAAATCAGGGCGATGCCGTAGCTTTGGAAGAAGTCATAGAAAAACTTCAAAAGCAGGGCAAAAGGCATCAGAAAAATACCCACAATGGTACCTCCACATTGTTAAATTGGTTCCGGCCCTCCATCACGGCACGGGGTCGTACTGGATGGATTTCTGCCGGTGGAAGGGGTTGCACCGCAGGATACGGCGCAGCGCCAGCCAGCCCCCCTTCCAGGCGCCGTACTTCTCCACCGCCTCCAGGGCATACTGGGAGCAGGTGGGGATGAATCGGCAGCAGGGCGGGCGCAGAGGCGAGATCTCGCGTCGGTAAAAATGGATCATCCAGAGCAGCAGGGCCTTCATCCCGCGCTCCCCCGGGGCGGGCAGATCCCCAGCTTCCGCATCAGCTGCAAAAAGCTGCGTTCCAGCTCGCCATAGCTGCCGTAAATCACCCGGGTCCTGGCCACCACCACAATGTCATAGCCCGGCAGAAGCCGGCTCTCATTGGTGCGGTAGAGCTCCCGGATACGGCGGCGGGCGCGGTTGCGCTTCACCGCGTTGCCCAGCTTCAGCCCAGTGGTGATGCCAAGCCGGCTGTTGGGCCGCTTGGTCTTGCGGCAGTAGATGGCAAAATAGGGGGAGACGGCGCTCTTGCCCTTGCTGTAAAGCCGGCGGAACTCGTGATTTTGTTTCAGCGCAACGGTATGCTTCATGAAATTTCCTCCGACTGTTTGAAGATACGGCAAAAGAGAGGGTGCACAGGGGGAACGGGGCGCTTTTAGGCGCTCCGCGCTTCTCTTTGTCACGCTGCGGATTGGGCGCGCGGCCAGGTCGACAACTCCTCTGACTCCGGAGTCTGTCTCCCCTGCGCGCCGATCCTCCGCGCTTCTCTGTATGCACCGCAGGGGCGGGGGAATCATTCCCACGCCCCTAACTACGCGCTATGTCTTGAGTGTCCTTTTGTCGTATCTCATGGAATGATCCTGTCGCGTCCGGCTTCGGGCTCAGCAGGATAAGGCCCGCGGCAGGACAGGACCCGTCCTGTCCACGGATCAGTGGGTCAGACGAGCGCGGCCCTTGGCGCGGCGGCGGGCCAGCACCTTGCGGCCATTGCGGGTGGCCATACGCTTGCGGAAACCGTGTTCCTTGGAACGCTGGCGCTTCTTGGGCTGATAGGTACGAAGCATGGGGGACACCTCCTCATTTGATCTCAAGCCGGCGGACCGGCCCAACAACAGCCGTCTCCGGCTGCGGTTCACTTGGTCGTTCGGACTTTCTCCGGCCATTCCGCAAAAGGGTACAAAAACCCCTTTTCTTCTGGAACAGCGACACCCATTATAGCGGATGTATTTTCTCCCTGTCAACTACTTTTTTCATTTTCTCCACAAAGTTTCTATATTTTTCAGAAAAATCCCACATCTTGTGTCCCCGGCCCCCTTTTCCCATAGGAAGCGCTCGTTTTTCCACATCCCAGCCGCCCTCTGTGTTCAGGGACAGAATTTTTCATACCTATAAAATAAAAAATACCCGGGAAATCCTTGCGGCCAAGGCGCTTTTTTGGTATAATAACGGGGGAAGAAATATGCTTTTCCTGCTCCGCCGCCCCTGCTCCGGGCTGCGGAGCCGTTCCATCGTCTGACGGGTCCCCTGCCCGGATCTGGCGCAGGGGCCTTTCTTTTGTTTTACACCCCGCGCGGCCGGACTCCGCGCGCTCCTTTATCCGCCACTTCATTCAAGGAGGTTTTCCTTCCCATGAATCCTGCCGCAGATGTATGGGCCAAGGTGATCAGCCTGATGCAGCCCGACATGACCGCCACCACCATCAATACCTGGTTTGACGACGCCACCGCCGTGGCGCTGGAGGATGACCGCTTCGTCCTCTACTCCCCCACCCGCTTCAAGCGGGACATCATCGCCACCCGCTATGTCTCCAAAATCCAGACCGCCCTGCGGGACTTGTTCTCCTGTGATATGGAGGTGACTGTTCTTACCGAGGGAGAACTGGATCAGTATCAGCAGGAGCCGGAAAAAAACGACTTCTTCCCCGGCACCGAGGAGTACACCTTCGAGCGCTTTGTGGTGGGCTCCTCCAACAAATTTGCTCACGCCGCCGCCCGGGCGGTGGCCGACAATCCGGGACAGAGTTATAACCCACTGTTTATCTACGGCGAGTCCGGCCTGGGCAAGACCCACCTTCTGTACGCCATCGCCCACACCATCCATAAAAACCACCCGGATTACAAAGTTGTCTACATCAAGGGAGATACCTTCACCAATGAACTGATCCAGGCCATTCGGGAGGGGCGCAACGCCGAATTTCGGGAAAAATACCGGGGGGCCGACGTGTTCCTCATGGACGACGTACAGTTCATCGCCGGCCGGGACTCTACCCAGGAGGAGATGTTCCACACCTTCAATACCCTGTACGAACTGAAAAAGCAGATCGTCTTCACCTCTGACCGGCCGCCCAAGGAGATGCTCCGCCTGGAGGACCGCCTGAAGACCCGGTTCGAGTGGGGCTTATTGGCCGACATCCAGCCCCCGGACTATGAGACCCGCATGGCCATCATCAAAAACAAGGCCATCCGCATGGGGGTGGAGCTGCCAGACTTCCTGCTCCAGCTCATCGCCGAGAACATCACCGCCAATGTGCGGCAGATCGAGGGCACTGTCAACAAGATCATGGCCTATCAACAGCTGATGGGGGACTCCGTGGACAAGGAGACCGTGGTTCGGGCCGTCAAGGATATGTTCAAGGAGAAATCTGACATCGTCCCCACCGCAGACGTCATCATCGATGAGGTCTGCAAATTCTACAATATCGAGCCGGCCACCCTCCGGGGCCAGGGCCGGGCCAAGGACATCTCTCTGGCCCGGCAGATCGCCATGTACCAGATCCGCCGGATGACCAACCTCTCCCTGAAGGAGATCGGCAAGGAATTCGACAACCGGGACCACACCACCGTCCTCCACTCCATCGAACGCATTGAGGACCTCATCAAGGTGGACCCGGAAAAGGCGGAGATCATCAAAGACATCACCTCCAACATCAACATCCGATATGAGTGACCGGAGCGCGGCTTTTACCGCCTCTCCCCAAAAGATCCAGGCCAGACGCCCCCAGCGGGCTTTTCCGGCCTGCTTCTTTTGACCCATTGTTATCCACACTTAAATGTGGATAACTCGTTGCATAATGTGGATAACTTGTTTTCCACGCCCAGCCTGTGGAAAGCGGTCAAAATTCCTCCACACCCCCTGTGGACGCTTTTCCCTTAGAGTCTCTAAGGCTTGCGGCGTTTTTCCACATTTTTTCCCCCTACGGACTACTGTTACGAAAAATATATCCTCTCCTCTCTTTCAGAGAGCGCGGGAGGAACGCAAGGAGGCACACCCATGAAATTTTCCTGTGAAAAGGCGCTCCTGTCCGCGGCGGTGGCAACCACCTCCCGGGCTGTGGCAGTCAAAAGCTCCATTCCCGCCATGGAGGGCATCCTGATCGAGGCGGATACCCGCCTCCGTCTCACCGGCTACAACCTGGAGACCGGGATCCAAGCCACCGTGCCCGCGGAGATCCAGGAACCCGGCTCTCTGGTGCTCTCTGCCCGCCTGTTCGGCGAGATCATTCGGAAAATGCCGGATGATGTAGTAGTATTTACCGCCAATCACTATATGGTGAACATCAAATGCGGCCTGTCTGAGTTCAACATCCTGGGGACAGACCCGGAGGAGTTCCCCGAGCTGCCTGCTGTGGATCAGCAGAACTCTTTGACTATGGAGCAGAGCGTGCTGCGCTCCATGATCGCCCAAACCCTGTTCGCCGTCAGTGACAATGAGAGCCGCCCCATCCACACCGGTTCCCTCTTTGAAGTGGACCAGACCGGCCTGACCCTGGTGTCGGTGGACGGCTACCGTCTGGCGCTGCGCCGGGAGGCTGTGGAAAGAACCGAGGGGGCGAAGTCCTTCTCCTTTGTAGTTCCCGGTTCCGCCCTGAGTGAGGTGGAAAAGATATGCTCCGGAGAGGGGCCCGTTACGGTCAACCAGGGCGCCCGCCACATCTTGTTCCAGACCGGGGACACGGTGCTGGTCTGCCGCCGGCTGGAGGGGGAATTTTTGGCCTACCGCAACGCCATTCCCCGGAACAATCCTATTCATGTGGAATGTGACGCCCGCACCCTGCTGGCCTCTATCGACCGTGTCTCCCTCATCATCAGTGAAAAGCTGAAAAGTCCCCTGCGCTGTGTGTTCGGCGACGGTTTGGTGTCCATCACCACCAAAACGGGGATCGGAGACGCCGCCGACCAGTGTCCCATCACCGGAGATGGACAGGAACTGGAGATCGGATTTAACAACAAATATCTGATGGACGCCCTGAAGGCGGCGCCAGCGGACCGCCTGCGCCTGGAGTTCTCCTCCGGCGTGGCCCCCTGCGTCATCCTGCCTGCCGAGGGGGAAGAAAACTTTATCTATATGGTTCTGCCCGTCCGCCTGAAGGCAAACTGACGGCGGCTTGCAGGAGACTGTCCACACCGAATAAACTGTCCTTGCGGTGTGGACAGCAGCTGGAAACAGGACTGGAAAGTGGGAAGGTTTTATGGAGAAAGCAACCGTTCAGATCCGCACAGAGTTCATCAAGCTGCAGGATCTGCTGAAATTCGCCGGAGCAGTGGAGACCGGCGGTGACGCCAAGCTCATCATCCAGGAGGGCCGGGTGTCTGTCAACGGAGAGGTCTGCACCATGCGGGGCAAGAAAATGCGCCCCGGTGACCGGGCGGTCATCGACGGCGAGCTGGAGCTGTCCGTACAGTGATCGTCAAGGCGCTGGAGCTGGAGCGGTTCCGCAACTATGTCCGGTTTCAAACGGAGTTCCACCCACGGGTGAACCTGATCTATGGGGAGAACGCCCAGGGAAAGACCAATCTTTTGGAGGCCATCGCCTACCTCTCCTCCGCCCGGTCCCACCGGGCCAGGTATGACCGGGAGATGATCCGGCTGGACGGAGAGGACGCCCTGATTCGGGGCGCGGTGGAGAGCCGCGGGCGGGAATTCCTGCTGGAGGCCCGGCTGGCCCGGGGCAGGCGGCGGCAGCTGTCCTCCAATGGGGTCCGTCTGAAGACCGCGGGGGAGCTGTCCGGCATTTTGAACACAGTGCTCTTCTGTCCGGAGGACCTGCTCCTCATCCGGGAGGGGGCCGCCGCCCGGCGGCGCTTTCTGGACTGCGCCATCTGCCAGCTGCGCCCCCGGTATGCCCAGGCGCTGGCGGAGTACAACCGCCTGTATGAGCACAAGACCCGCATCCTCCGGGACTGGCCGGAGAACCCCTCCCTTCTGGAGACGCTGGAGGACTTCAATGTGCGCATGGCCCAGACAGGGGCGCTGGTGATCCGCTACCGGGCGTATTTTGTCCGGCGGCTTCAGGAGGCGGCACCGGCGGTGCACCGGGACTTCTCCGGCGGGCGGGAGGAGCTCTCCCTGACCTATCAGACGGTGTCCTCCGTGTCAGACCCCACGGCCGCGCCCCAGAAGATCCTGGAGCAGCTGCGGGACCACCAGGAGCGCCACCGTCAGGCGGAGCTGGATTCCAGGCAGTGCCTGTCCGGCCCCCACAAGGACGACCTTCTGGTGGAGCTGGACGGCCGCTCGGCCAAGACCTATGGCTCCCAGGGGCAGACCCGGACGGCGGCCCTGTCCCTCAAGCTGGCACAGCGGGACATCTTCTTCCAGGAGACCGGGGAGTACCCCGTGCTGCTGCTGGATGACGTGCTCTCAGAGCTGGATGCCCGGCGGCAGGCCTTCGTCCTCAACCACATCCAGGGGGGACAGATCTTCATCACCTGCTGTGAGGAGGAGAAGCTGGAGGGCCTGGAGGGGGGCGCGGCCTTTCATATCCACGGGGGCGCTCTGGTATAGCGCCAAACAGAAGCAATTCTACGGTGCCGGACAGACCATCTAACGCCGTGGAGAAGCGGGACGGCTCGCGCCGTCAAAAGGAGTTTTTATGCCCATTGTGATCGGAATGTTTTTCCTGCTTCCCCTGCTGCTGGGGCTGGTGCTGGAGTACCTGTGCTGCCGCCTGCCCCGGCGGCGGATCTGGCGTGCCCTCCCCCCTGTTCTGGGGGTCGTTCTCACCGTTCTGGTGGGGGTGGGCCGGTGGAGCCTGTGGGAATCGGAGACGGTCTCTCCGGTGACACAGCTTCTGATCTTCCCCGGTGTGCCCGGGACGGCCCTCCTGCTGGGCTGCTGGCTGGGCTGGCGGCTGTGGCGGCGGATCTGGAGACCCAGAGTGCTGGACGGGCCGTGACCAGGTTTTTTCCACATCAGGCGGGGAGAATGTGGACAATGGATGGAAAGGAGGCGGGAGCTGTGTATCTGCACCTGGGCCAGTCGGTGGTGGTGCCCCACAGTCAGATCCTTGGAGTATTCGACCTGGACAACGCCAGCTGGGCCTATAAGACCCGGGAGTATCTGGAGCGCGCAGAGCAGGCCGGAAGAGTGGTCTGGCTGGGCGATGACCTGCCGCGGTCCTTTGTGGTGGTGGGCGGAGAGGCCGGCCCTCCCATGATCTATATTTCCCAGCTCTCCCCCGCAACCCTGCTGAAGCGGGCGGAGGAGAACCGGTTTGAATGATATGCGGCCCGCGGGCCGCGCCGGGGACAGCAGACCGATTGGCGTTCCCATCGAAACAAGACAGAAAGAGGGGCCGGAGCGGACCATCCGGATGCTCCGGGCCCCATGACCAAACGGAGGTTACTATGGCTGAAGAACTGGAACTGAACTCCACCCAGGTGGAGCATGAATATGGCGGCTCTGAGATCCAGGTGCTGGAGGGGCTGGAGGCGGTGCGGAAGCGTCCGGGAATGTACATCGGCTCCACCTCGGAGTCCGGCCTGCACCATCTGGTGTATGAGATCGTGGACAACTCCATCGATGAGGCTCTGGCCGGCCACTGCACCGACATTACGGTGACCATCAACCCCGGCAATACCATCACGGTCACCGACAACGGACGCGGTATCCCGGTGGACGTCCAGCCCCAGACCGGAAAGCCTGCCCTGGAGGTGGTGTTCACCATCCTCCACGCCGGCGGCAAGTTCGGCGGCGGCGGGTACAAGGTCTCCGGCGGCCTGCACGGCGTGGGCGCGTCAGTGGTCAACGCCCTGAGCGAGTGGCTGGAGGTCCAGGTCCATAAGAACGGCCAGATCTATGAGATGAAGTTCTCCCGGGGCAAGATCACCCAGGAAATGAAGGTGGTGGGCCGCACCGACCACACCGGCACCACGGTCACCTTCAAGCCAGATCCGGAGATGTTCGACACCCTGGTGTACAGCTATGAGACCCTCCACACCCGGATGAGGGAGGAGGCCTTCCTCAACGCCGGTCTGCGGATCCAGACTGTGGACCTGCGCCCCGGCCAGGAGCAGGAGGACGATATGTGCTATGAGGGGGGCATCCGGGAGTTTGTCACCTTCCTCAACAAGAGCAAGGACCCTCTGCACAGCGACGTGATCTATATGTCCGGCGCCCGGGAGGACAGCATGGCCGAGGTGGCTATGCAGTACAACGACGGGTACAGCGAGGTCATGGTCTCCTTTGCCAACAACGTCCACACCCCGGAGGGCGGGATGCATGAGGAGGGCTTCAAGCGGGCCCTGACCAACGCCCTGAACGCCTATGGCCGGAAGATCAAGCTGCTCAAGGACGACGAAAAGGTGTCCGGCGAGGACTGCCGGGAGGGCCTGACCGCGGTCATCTCCGTCAAGCTCACCGACGCCCAGTTTGAGGGCCAGACCAAGGCCAAGCTGGGCAACAGCGCGATCCGCACCTTGGTGAACAACATCGTCAGCGAAAAACTGGAGATCTATCTGGAGGAGAACCCCGCCGTGGGCCGGGCCATTCTGGACAAGGCCCTCACAGCCAACCGGGCCCGGGAGGCCGCAAAGCGGGCCCGGGAGTCCATCCGCCGCAAGACCGCCCTGGGCGGAGCCGCCATGCCCGATAAGCTGCGGGACTGCAACGAGGCCAACCCGGAGCTGACAGAGCTCTACATCGTCGAGGGCGACTCCGCCGGCGGCTCGGCCACCCAGGGCCGGGACAGCCGTTTCCAGGCCATCCTCCCCCTGTGGGGCAAGATGCTTAACGTGGAGAAGGCCCGGGCGGACAAGGTATACGGCAACGATAAGCTGACCCCGGTCATCACCGCTCTGGGCGCGGGCATCGGGGACGACTTCGACCTGAACAAGCTGCGCTATCACAAGGTCATCATCATGGCCGATGCCGACGTGGACGGCGCCCACATCCGCACCCTGCTGCTCACCTTCTTCTTCCGCTTCATGCGGCCCCTTATTGAACAGGGCTATGTGTACTCCGCCGTGCCTCCCCTGTTCAAGCTCACCCGGGGCAAGACCACCCGCCTGGCCTTCTCCGAAGAGGAGCGGGACGCCATCTCCGCCGAGATGCGCGGGGGCAATCCCAATGTGAAAATCGACATCAGCCGCTTCAAGGGCCTGGGCGAGATGAACCCCCACGAGCTGTGGGAGACCACCATGGACCCGGAGAAGCGCACCCTGCGGCGCATCGAGCTGGACGACGCCGTCCGGGCCGACGAGACCTTCACCATCCTCATGGGCGAGAAGGTGGAGCCCCGGAAGGAGTTCATTGAAAAGAACGCCAAGTACGCCGTCAACCTGGACTACTGAGAATTAGGAATGAGAAATTAGGAGTTAGGAATTGCGGTGTCCGGCACAGCCGGACAATTTGAACGATTCGCTGGAGGCGAATGCTTCCGCTGATGGTAGGGGCGGATGTCCCCATCCGCCCGTTGAAACCGGGAACACATCCCGGGAAGGAGGAGCGCCATGGAGCTGCTGTTCGCCCTCCAGGCCCTGCTGTGGGACAGGGCGGAGCACATAGGGCTCCGCCTGGCGCCTCTGTGGCCGTCGGGCGGGCTGTCAGCGGCGTTTCTGCTGTGCGTCATCAATCTGCATCATCCCTATGAGGCGGGATTTGCAATGTTCTGTGCCCTGGCTGCTCTGATGGGCTCCCTAGCAGGGGCGGCCGGCGGCTGGCTGAGAAGGAAAAAATGAGCCTCTAGCAAGGAGGAAGTAAATTCATGAGCAAAAAACCCCAATACGATCCTGAGGAGATCCGCTACCCGAACCAGAAGATCGAAATATCCCCTCTGGTTCCAGAGATGGAACAATCCTATATCGAATATGCCATGTCCGTCATTGTGGGCCGGGCCCTGCCCGACGTGCGGGACGGACTGAAGCCGGTCCACCGCCGCATCCTCTACGCCATGTACGAGGACAATCTGACCTCAGATAAGCCCTTCAAAAAGTCGGCCACCTGCGTGGGCGACGTGCTGGGCCGCTACCACCCCCACGGCGACCAGTCCGTCTATGACGCCCTGGTCCGTCTGGCCCAGGACTTCTCCATGCGGTATATGCTGGTGGACGGCCACGGCAACTTCGGTTCGGTGGATGGCGATCCCCCCGCCGCCTACCGTTACACCGAGGCCCGGCTGTCCAAGCTCTCCGATGAGATGCTGCGGGACATTGAGAAGGACACCGTGGACTGGGACCCCAACTTTGACGAGACCCGGAAGGAGCCCAAGGTGCTCCCCTCCCGGTTCCCCAACCTGCTGGTCAACGGCTCCAGCGGCATCGCCGTGGGCATGGCAACCAACATCCCGCCCCACAACCTCACCGAGGTCATTGACGCTGTGATCTGTGTGCTGGACGACCCGGAGTGTACCCTTCCCGATCTGATGGAGCACATCCACGGCCCCGACTTCCCCACCCGGGGCATCATCATGGGCCGCAGCGGCATCCGGGCGGCCTACGCCACCGGCCGGGGCCGGATCACGGTCCGGGCCCGTCACGAGTTTGAGGAGTTCGGCAAGGACCGCACCCGGATCATCATCACCGAGATCCCCTATCAGGTGAATAAGCGGATGCTCATCAAAAATATGGCCGACCAGGTGGAGGACAAGCGCCTGGAGGGCATCTCCGACATCCGGGACGAGACCGACCGGAACGGTATGCGCATCGTCATCGAACTGAAGCGGGACGCCAATCCCCAGGTGGTGCTCAACCGCCTGTTTGCCCAGACTCAGCTCCAGACCACCTTTGCCATCAATATGCTGGCCCTGGTGGAGGTCAACGGAAAGCTCCAGCCCAAGATCCTCTCCCTGCGGCACATCCTGGATGAGTACATCGCCTATCAGGAGCAGATCATCATCCGCCGCACCCGGTTCGACCTGAAAAAGGCCCAGGAGCGGGCCCACCTGCTGGAGGGCCTGCTGGTGGCCCAGGACAACATCGACGAGGTCATCCACATCATCCGCACCAGCTATGACGACGCCAGGCAGCGCCTGTGCCAGCGCTTTGACCTGGATGAGATCCAGGCCCAGGCCATTCTGGATATGCGCCTGAAGGCCCTCCAGGGTCTGGACCGGGAGAAGCTGGAGAAGGAGTACCAGGAGCTGGAGGAGCGCATCGCCTATTTCAACCAGCTGCTGTCCAGTGAGGAGATGCTCCGGGGCGTACTGAAGGAGGAGCTCACCGCCATCCGGGACAAGTACGGCGACCAGCGGTACACCGAGATCCAGGACGTGGAGGACGAGATCGACATCGAGGACCTGATCGAGGAGGAGCAGTGCGTCTTTACCCTGACTCAGGCCGGCTACATCAAGCGCACCCCGGTGAGCGAATACGCCGCCCAGTCCAAGGGCGGTATGGGCAAGAAGGGCATCACCACCCGGGAGGAGGACACCGTGGTGGATGTGTTCACCGCGTCCACCCATGACTACCTCCTGTTCTTTACCGACACCGGCAAGGTGTACCGGAAAAAGGGCTATCAGATCCCGGAGAGCGGAAAGACTGCCAAGGGGACCAACCTGGTGAATATCCTCCAGGTGGAGCCGGGAGAGCGGGTCCAGACCATGCTCCACTTCCGGGAGACCGGGGAGGAGGAGTTCTATCTGTTCATGGTCACCCGTCAGGGTACGGTCAAGCGCCTGGCCGTCTCCGCCCTGAAAAATATCCGGGCCAGCGGCATCCGGGCCCTGACCCTGGACGAGGGCGACGAGCTGGTCTGCGTCCTGGAGACCGACGGGGCCCAGAAGATCCTGATCGCCACCCACGACGGAATGGCCGTGTGCTTTGATGAGCAGGACGTCCGGCCCATGGGCCGGACCGCGGTGGGCGTCCGGGGCATCCGCCTGCGGGAGGGCGACTATGTGGTGGGGGCCGGCCGGGCTGCCGAGGGCAGGACCGTGCTGTCCATCACAGAAAACGGCTACGGCAAGCGCACCCCCGTGGAGGAGTACCGGATCACCAACCGGGGCGGCCTGGGCATAAAGAACTATATGGTCACTGAAAAGACCGGCCCGGTGGTGGGCATCAAGGTGGTGAACGGCGGCGAGGACCTGCTGCTGGTCACCCAGGCGGGCATCCTGATCCGCACCCATGTGGATACCATCCGCACCGCCGGCCGCGCCACCCAGGGCGTCATTGTCATGCGCTTCAAGGAGGAGGGAGACAGAGTGATCTCCCTGGCCCTGGCCGACCGGGAGGAAGAATCCACAACTTCAGAGGAAATTGTGGAAAACTTACCGGATCCTGAGCAGGATGAGATGGAAGCGCCGGAGCAGGACTCCGCGGAGGAGCCTTGACCGGCTGAGCTCAGTCAGAGAGCAGAAAGGACAGAACCATGAAATTGGCAAACGCACTCTCCCAGCGCGCTGAGCTGCAGACCCGCATCCGACAGCTGGAGGAGCGATTGAACAACAATGCGCAGGTCCAGGAGGGGGAGGATCCCGCGGAGGATCCCATGGAGCTTCTCCGGGAGCTGGATGAGGACTACGCCCAGCTGGAGGCTCTGATCGCCCGGATCAACCGGACCAACAGCGTTACCCTGGTGGATGGGGTCCCGCTGTCTGACCTGCTGGCCCGCCGGGACTGCATGACCGGCCGCCTGGGGATCCTCCGCGGATTTTTAAGCAGCGCCAGCAGCCTGGTCAACCGCCGGACAGTGGGCGAGATCCGGATCCACAGCACCGTCAACGTCCGGGAGCTGCAAAAGCAGGTGGATCAGCAGGCCAAAAGCCTGCGGGAGCTGGACGCTGCCATTCAGGAGACAAACTGGACCACAGAGCTGATGGAGCACTGACAGCAAAAAATGCGTTGGGGCGGGGAACCATGTCCCCACCCAAACGCTTTGGCAGCACAGAAGGCGGGCGTCAAGCTCCTTGTGCCGGAGCAGATAGGCACGCGATTATGGTAACGCGCGGGACCATGCGCTGGGTTCGACCCCCGGGTATTGTTATGTCCGGTACAGTGACACGGGCACCGTGACTAATGACAGTTATGACCAGACGCCGATTTTGTGCGGGTGGGTTTGGGGATTTTATCAGACCATTGTGTTTGGAAAGCCTTCCCCAGTGGGAAGGCTTTGGGAGGAACATGAAAACAGTCACCATTTACACCGACGGGGCCTGCTCCGGCAATCCGGGACCCGGGGGCTGGGGCGCCATCCTGATGTACGGCCCCCATAAGAAGGAGATGTCCGGCGGAGAGGCGCAGACCACCAACAACCGCATGGAGCTCACCGGGGCGATCTCCGCCCTCCAGGCCCTGAAGGAGCCCTGTCAGGTGGAATTGTACTCCGACTCCAAGTATGTCATCGACGCCCTGGAGAAGGGCTGGGCCAAGGGCTGGCGGGCCAGAGGCTGGGTCAAGGGGGACAAGAAGCCCGCCCTCAACCCCGACCTGTGGCAGCAGCTGCTGGAGCTGTGTGAATATCACACCGTCAACCTCCACTGGGTAAAGGGACATGCCAGCAACCCATACAACAACCGCTGTGACGAGCTGGCGGTGGCGGAGAGCAGAAAATTTCGATGATTGATCCACATTCTTCACAGAAAATGTGGATAACTTCCGGCTTCTGGCGGAAAAGCATCCCTTGACAACCTGGGTTTTGTATATTACAATGTCACTCAAAGCAGAGACAGAGAACAGTACCCCCCGCCGGGGCGCAAGAGAGAGGATGGCTGGTGCGAATCCTCCGAGGGCGGGGCGGGAAGGCACTCTGGAGCGCGGGCAGGAAATGGCCCGCCGGCCCCCGCCGTTACCGGGAACGAAGTGCGTGTCAGCCAGACACGAATTCAGGTGGAACCACGGACAGTTTTGTTCGCCCTGAGCCGATACAGCCGGCTCAGGGCGTTTTTGTTTGCTCTGGGCCATGAGAAGAACCTATGGTCCTGGCAGGGCGGGGGCTTGCCCCCGCCGCCGGCACAGGATATGGACCGATAGAACGGCGGGGCCGATGCCCCCTATCAGGGGGAAATGTCGAGCATAGCGAGACAAAGGGGGTAGGGATCAAGCCCCCGCCCTACCGGCTTCTTCTCAACAAAAAATCAAAGAAAAAGGAGCAAGCATCATGAAAAACAGCGAAAAGACCATGGAAAAAATCGTCTCTCTGTGTAAGGGACGGGGATTTATCTTCTCCGGCTCTGAGATCTACGGCGGCCTGGCCAACACCTGGGACTACGGCCCTCTGGGTGTGGAGCTGAAAAACAATGTGAAGAAGGCCTGGTGGAAGAAGTTTGTCCAGGAGAACCCCTATAACGTGGGCCTGGACGCCGCCATCCTGATGAACCCCCAGGTGTGGGTGGCCTCCGGCCATGTGGGCGGCTTCTCCGACCCCCTGATGGACTGTAAGGAGTGCAAGGAGCGCTTCCGCGCCGACAAGGTCATTGAGGACTGGTGCCAGGAGAACAGCTTCGACCTGGGCCACAGCGTGGACGCTATGAGCCAGGCGGAGATGAAGGCCTTTGTGGAGGAGCACAATATCTGCTGTCCCACCTGCGGCAAGTTCAACTGGACGGACATCCGGCAGTTCAACCTGATGTTCAAGACCTTCCAGGGGGTCACCGAGGACGCCAAAAACACTGTCTACCTCCGCCCTGAGACCGCCCAGGGCATTTTTGTCAACTTCCAGAATGTCCAGCGGACCACCCGCCGGAAGCTGCCCTTCGGCGTATGCCAGATCGGCAAGTCCTTCCGCAATGAGATTACCCCGGGCAACTTCACCTTCCGCACCCGCGAGTTCGAGCAGATGGAGCTGGAGTTCTTCTGCAAGCCGGGCACCGAGCTGGAGTGGTTCGCCTATTGGAAAAAGTTCTGCCACGACTGGCTGCTGGGCCTGGGTATCCGGGACGAGAACCTGCGCCTGCGGGATCACGACCCCGAGGAGCTGAGCCACTACTCCAACGCCACTACCGACTTTGAGTTTGTGTTCCCCTTCGGCTGGGGCGAGCTGTGGGGCGTGGCCTCCCGCACCAACTTCGACCTGACCGCCCACCAGAACACCTCCGGCAAGGATCAGACCTACTTCGATCAGGAGAGCGGCGAGCACTACATCCCCTATGTGGTGGAGCCCTCCCTGGGCGCCGACCGTGTCACCCTGGCCTTCCTGGTGGACGCCTATGACGAGGAGGTGGTGGACGCTGAGAAGAACGACGTCCGCACCGTCCTGCGCCTCCACCCCGCCCTGGCCCCCTTCAAGTGCGCCGTGCTGCCCCTGTCCAAGAAGCTGGGCGAAAAGGGCCGGGAGATCCAGGCCGAGCTGTCCAAGTACTTCATGGTGGACTATGACGACGCCGGCTCCATCGGCAAGCGCTACCGCCGTGAGGACGAGATCGGCACGCCCTACTGCATCACCGTGGACTTCCAGACCGTGGGCGACGACAAGACCCCCGCGGACAACGCGGTCACCATCCGGGACCGCGACACCATGGAGCAGGTGCGTGTTCCCATCAGCGAGCTGAAGAGCTGGCTGGAGAAGAAGCTGGCGTATTGATCGTCTTTTTGAAAAAGCAGAAAACCGTCTGGAACAGCCTTTTGTTTGACTGTTCCAGACGGTTTTTTCATAGCAGTTCCTACGGTGTATGTGAACCAGGAACAGCGGACAGCCGTCCCACCTGTTGACTGAGGACGTGGACCTGCTCCTGGGTCAGGCCCGTCCAACGCGCGATCCGCCTCAGATCGATCAGGGTTTCCCGGAGGATCCGAAGCGCAATTTCGGAACGGATCTCAAATTCATCCTGCAATCAAACCCACCTCCTGAACTGCATTGAGTATAACAAAATTGCGTGTAATGCACAATATAATTTGAGTGCAATGCCGACTGCGAAAGAAGATACACTGTTAAGGCCAAGCTGTTTTGTCCAGAAATAGCCGGTCTGTTTTGTCGCATAGCCGGATTGTTTTGTCACGACAGCCGAGCTAATCTGTCGTTGAAGCCGGTCTGTTTTGGCATCGCTATATCATAAAAGGGAAAAGAGAGGTGCCGTTCTTGGTAGAACGGCACCTCTCTTCAACTTGAGACTATTGGAATTGATACAGCATAACAGCATTGATATTTTGGTTGTCGCTGCTGTACATGATGGGACGATATTCACCTTCTGGAAGGGAACTCAGATCGAGCGTTCCTGTAAGAGCACCACCAACGGCAGATAGGGTATACACCTCTTCAGACACCTCATCGATAAATCCAATATAGATTGTTCTGGAAGCAGAGGCCCAAGTGCAATGAACGGCCATTGCCTTTGTTTTTTCATTGGGCAACAGAATGGTATCGTCTGCTTTTGAATATTGAGATTCATCAATATTGACGCACACAAGTTCTCCTTTTGGCGTACTCTCAGAGAATTCCACAGGCTCATCTACAAAGTATTCACTTAAATCCACCACATCAGCAAATGGAAGAACAGAAGCCGGAGGAACGATGGCATCGCTGTCATCCTTGTCTGGAACCTCCGATACAGAATCCTTAGTAGAACAAGCAGCTAACATGGCAACCACCACGATTGCTAACAATAGCCCTAATCCTCGATGAATTCCCTTTTTCATGGTTATTTTACCTCGTACTGCATAGCTCCGGTGATGCTCTTACTTCCGCCATTCACAATGCAAACCTTATAATCTCCATCTGGAACACCACTGGAGTTGACTCTCTTGCTGTTAATATCTCCACCTTCATAGGTAACAGTGTATGTTACCCGGGTGTCCACATTATACCAGCCGATTTTTACATCCTGAGAAGAGGGACTCCATGTGCAGGAGTTGATAGTAAGTACAGCATCTTCACCAGAAATGTAGTATGTTTCGCTGGAAGTCTTTCTGGAACCGGAACCCAAAGAGGTGAACGAAAGAGACAGGCTCGACTTCGGCACGATATTGGTTTCCTCCGTGGCTACCGGTTCATACGGGACTTCTTCAACAGCAAAAGCCGTGCAGGACAAAGAGAACACCATTGCGAGAGCTAACACAGCCGACAGGACTTTCTTCATGGTACTTTCCTCCTTTTCTTGGAACCGTTGATACTTGTTAGGTAGCTACCATCTTCATTATACTGAATAATTTCGTATATGGCAACCTAAATTTTGTGTTTTGCATATATTTTTTCGGTTTTGCTTCTTGTTTTTAGTTGGATATGCTATTATTATGACAGCTCAAAAAATGAGGCAAGAGGAAGCAATGAGTCCAATCACTGGAAACAAGCACATTTCCAATAATTACAACGACTCAATGCTCCCTCTCACAAACCATGATTAGTATAGCACAGTATGAATTGTCCTGCAACGGGGACACTACCAAAATTTTAAGCAAAGAGAGCAGCCTATGTCCAATCTGTGGAGGAGCACTTAAAGTTCATGGAACCTGTACGCGGAAAGTCCGATATGGAGACTGCATACACAAATACCATCTCAGAGTATTAAAGTGCCAGTGCTGTGGAAAAACACACAGAGAGTTACCGGATAGCCTCATTCCATATAAGCGATATGGAGTGGAAGCATTCTGTGAGATTGCCGAATCTACAGAAGCCCGACATACCTGTGAAACATCTACCTGGCTGCGCATCCGATCCTGGCTTGCGTGGTTCATCTGTTATGCCCAAAATATTGCAACCGGATTGATTGCAGCCAACCTCCTTCCGATGACATTTCACCCCGGCTACACTCTGCGCCAGCAGACGGTGCATTTTGTCCGGCTGGTAGCAAACAGCGGAAATTGGATACAGCACCGTTCCGCCATGACAATGGATTTTCCTCCGGCTATACTGGTGTCATGCCAATAAAACAGGAGGCGATTCCAGCATGGAAATGAAAAACAGGAAGCTCGCCGCAGAGATTGCAGAGGAGCGAATGTCTATGATTGCACCGCTGCTGTCCCAAAACATGGATAGCAGACGGGTGGAACAGCTACGACAGGAGATATGCGAACGAAACCAGATTTCCCAACGAACTCTGGAACGGTATCTCTGCGCATATTTGAATGGAGGTTTTGAAGCACTGAAACCGCAGAGCAGGAGCAGCCAAAGTAACTACAAAATTCCACAAGAGCTACTGGATGAGGCAATCCAGCTACGCAGGGAACTTCCCAGCAGGAGCATCCCTACAATTATTAAAATCCTGGAGTTGGAGAAGAAGGCTCCTCCCGGATTTCTGAAGCGAACCACATTGCAGGATGCTTTGAGCCGTGCAGGGTATTCCACCGCAATGATGAAGCTTTACAATGACAAAGGGTACGCTTCCCAACGATTTCAACGGCTGCACCGGCATGACCTGTGGCAAGGAGATATTAAATATGGACTTGTGCTCAATCTTGGCGGTGTACAGACACAGACCTACTTCTCCTGCCTGATTGACGATGCTACCAGATACATTCTCCACGGTGAGTTTTACGGGACGATGGAGCAAGGTATTGTAGAAGACACCCTGCAAAAAGCCATGCTGAAATTTGGGCTTCCACGGAGACTCTATTTTGACAATGGGACGCAGTACCGAACACGCTGGATGAAGCGCGCCTGCGATTTGCTTGGTATCCGGCTGATCTATGCAAAGCCCAGAAATCCACAGGGCAAAGGCAAACAGGAGCGATTTAACCAAACGATGGATGCTTTTTTAGCAGAGGTAAGTCTACATCCACCAGAGAGCCTGCAAGAATTGAACACAAAATTCCAAGCATGGCTACATGAATGTTACCACTCCAAACCGCATAGTGCTCTTGGCACAACGCCAGAAATTGCATTTAAGTCCGATTCCATGCCTCCACGATTTGTGGACAAGGCTCTGATGGCACGAGCATTTTTGCATTGTGAATCCCGTAAGGCCGACAAGAGTGGTGTAATTAGTTTTGGCGGAAAACGATATGACCTTGGCATTGCTTTTGCCGGCAAGCAGGTTGATGTAGTCTATGACCCAATCTGTACAGAGATCCTTACGATTGAGACACCAGACCATGAGCCGTTTCAAGTGCGGCAGATTGTAGTTGGCGAAAAAGTTGCACCGAAGCCAAAACGAAAAGAGATTGAGCGTATTCCCGTTGACCATTCCCGTCTATTGGATGCCATAACGGAACCATACCAAGACAAGCAGCGCAGGAGGGCGATTTCCTACACCACAGAAATTGAAAAGGGGTGACAAGCATGTACGAGGAATTTTTTGAAATGACACATACCCCTTTTGTACGGGGCATTCCTGTTGACAATCTCTATGAAGACCAGGATACCGAAGAAGTCTATAACCGTCTGCTCTATGCTGCCAGCCGCCAGCTTTTTGCTCTTGTGGTTGGGGATGCGGGCACGGGGAAGACAACGGCTCTGCGCCGCCTGAAAAGCGTCTTAGATGGGCAAGATTACACCGTACTCTACCTTTCTGAATCTAAACTTACCCCGAGACACTTCTACAACGGTCTTCTGGAGCAGCTGGGGTGTGAAACACGGTTCTACCGAGGTGACGCAAGGAATCTACTGCACCACGAAATTGAAATTATGCGTGGAGTTGGACACCGAAAACTGGTTGTGATTGTGGATGAAGGGCATCTACTCTCTAAGGAAATGCTGGAGGAAATCCGCTTCTTACTCAACTACAAAATGGATTCTGAAAATCCCCTCGCACTCATTTTGGCTGGCCAGACGGAGCTATGGGAGAAACTACGGCTGCAAGCGTACAGAGCGATCCTCCACAGGGTTGATATTCAGTGCTTTCTGATGCCTTACGAATACGCTCAGACGAAAGCCTATATTGAGAAGCAACTGACCTATGCTGGACACCCCAACGCAATCTTCTCTGAGGACGCCATGAAAGCAGTCCACTCTTTCTCATCCGGCATCCCGAGACTGATTAACCGGGCCTGTACCCAGTCTCTTGTCTACGCATACCAAAACCGCCGGGCCATTATTGATGACCGGATGGTACAACTCGTCCTGGAGGGCGAGGTTTCTTGAATACCGGAAAGAAGGGGATGGCTGGAGCCATCCCCTTCTCTTATGCGACAAAACGCACCGGCGCCGGACAATGATGTCCGGCGATGACCGACAAAACAGCCCGTCTATTTCACGACAGAACAGGCCGTCTGCGACAATACACTTTGGATATTCTGGACATAACAGAATGAGGGAGCGGTGGGCATGAGGCAGATGTATAAACCAGAAAATATCGAAATCGGCGGCCGCATCCGGTCTGCACGGGAGACCCATGGGATGACGAGGGACGAATTTGCAGAGGCCGTTGGCATCTCCAGCCAGTTTGCATCGGATTTGGAACGGGGCAGAATGGGTGCCTCCGTAGAGACGATCTGCCGGATCTGTCAGGTTCTGGGTATTACGACGGACCAGCTTCTTCTGGGCAGACAGCCGGAGCCGGGAATCACAGCCCGGCAGATGGAGTCTCTGCTTCGGGGGGTGTCCCCCTGTTATCATCCCCATTTGCTGGCGATCCTGCGGGAGGAGATCAAGTTGATCGGTTTGGCGGAAGGACAGCGTTGAAGAAGTAGGGCTTGAGCCTCTTGAGGAAGGAAAATCTGTCTCTGAACGTGCTCGTTAGGCTCCTGTCACTATGGAAATATAAAAAACTGGAAACCCCTCCATACGAATTTTGGGATGGAGGGGTTCGCCCTGCGGGGCGAAATTGATTGTCAAAGAAAATAATTCTGAAAGCCGCCCGCCGGTTCTCCTCCACGGAATATCTCCCCATCCACCCTGTAGGGGAGGGGCTTGCCCCTCCCGTTGTCCCGTTCTGCTGTGATCTGCCTGAAACACCGTAGGGGCGGGTCTCCTGACCCGCCCGCCGGTTTCGGGACGGGTTTCATTCCACGCGGAGGGTTTCGCCCTTTGGGCGAGTTTCTTTCCCAGCGATGGGAAAGAAACCAAAGGATCGCCGGGGGAGACTCACATCGCCGTCGGAAACAAGTTCCCTCCGGTTCCAGTTCGTTCTCCCCCAGTCCCCCGTTTACGGGAGATACCCCTATACCTTTCCGCAAAATTTCCGGCGCGCAAAATATGGTTCCGGGTATGATTCCTCCCGGGCCACTGGGCCCTGGTGTGGTGCAAAATTTTGGCCTGTGCCATTTTACCGCCGCGCCTGGTTCCGACCAGCCGTGGCAGAGGGTGCGGGATCGGAGGTGCGCCGGACGAGGCCGTTCCGAAAACCGGCGGGAGGGGCAAGCCCCTCCCCTACGAAATGACAGGAAAAGCGATCCTCAGCAGAAGACGGGCGGGCCAGTGTCCCACCTCTACGGCGTTTTTAACAGCCCCGTTTGGTTCCGAAGGGACAGGCGCGGTTTCATGGCTGCGGTGGCCATCGCATCGCCCAGGACCGAAATTGCCCCGTAGGGGCGGCCCCATGTGGCCGCCCGCCCTTCGTGGACCATGACACCCGTAGGGCGCGACGACTCGGCGCGCCGCCCCGCAGGGCAAAGCCCCAGCGTTGACCAAAGAAATTCCGAAAACTGGCGGGAGGGGCAAGCCCCTCCCCTACGGGATGGCAGGGGAAACGTCCCTCGGCGGGGAACGGGCGGGTCTCCTGACACGCCCGCCGGTGCTCCTCCGCAGAGATTAGAAGCCGAGCCATCAGGCGCGCCCGTTTGGTCCAGTGCGGCGGGGAGAGTGCGGGAGAATCGTATTCTCCGCCGGATCAGACCGCCAGCGCCCGCAGGGCAAAGGTGAGGGTCATTACCAGGACCCCCATGCTGGCCCAGGCGTCCAGAAGGAGGGCGCGCCGGCGCAGCCTCTGACTGCGGCGGGTGCGTGGGGCGGAGGGCTGGGGCAGAACGATCAGCTCAGGGCCCTCCGCCGGCTGGTGGTCTTCAGCCTGGGAGAGTTTCCGGCGGTACTGCTCCAGATCAACAATATTATCTGTGTGGCGGATCCAATTCGAGGTACTGTAATAGAGCGTCTGCATAAAATGTCCCTCCAATTTCCCCGGGAGATACGGGGAAAGCTGATTCAGGTCCGGGTGTCCCGTTCTTGGCGCATAGAAAGCAGAACTGATGTTCTATTTTAAGAATACAACAAATGTTCGAATTTGTCAAGAATAGTCGAACATTTTTTCGGTTTTGCACATTATCCACATAGTTTTCCACACCCGTGGATGGATGCTCTCCGCCTTTTTGCCGGAACTTCCCCAGTGGGAGAAGATGCAATTTTGTGTGAGTTTTTTCGGGGAAGCGTTGATTTTTCTCCCAAATAGCGGTATAATACTGCGTCCAGACCTGTCAGAATAAAAGACAGGCCCCTTGTTTAAGATGCCCAGGACCCCAGCGGTCTTGCCGGAGATAGTAGGAGGAGCTTTGTATATGCGAAATGAGAATTTGAGAAATATTGCCATTATCGCCCACGTCGATCATGGCAAGACCACTTTGGTGGATGAGATGCTCAAGCAGTCCGGCGTGTACCGGGAGAACCAGACCGTGGTGGACCGCGTGATGGACTCCAACGACCTGGAGCGGGAGCGCGGTATCACCATCACCGCCAAGAATACCGCCATTCAGTACGGCGATGTAAAAATCAATATTGTGGATACCCCGGGCCACGCCGACTTCGGCGGCGAGGTGGAGCGCATCCTGAAGATGGTCAACGGCGTCATTCTGCTGGTGGACGCCGCAGAGGGCCCCATGCCCCAGACCCGCTTCGTCCTGTCCAAGGCACTGGAGCTGGGCCACCGGGTCATCGTGGTGGTCAACAAGATCGACCGCCCCGACCAGCGGGTGTACGAGGTCATTGACGAGGTGCTGGAGCTTCTGATGGATCTGAACGCCACTGACGAGCAGCTGGACTCCCCCATGCTGTTCTGCTCCGGCCGGCAGGGCACCGCCTCTGTCCAGCCCGATGTGGCGGGCAGCGACCTGAAGCCCCTGTTCGACACCATTCTGGAGTATATCCCCGGCCCGGAGGCCGATGTGGAGGCTCCCTTCCAGATGCTGGTCTCCTCCATCGATTACAGCGAGTTCGTGGGCCGCATCGCCATCGGCCGCATCGAGCGGGGCACAATCAAGCAGAACCAGGAGATCGCGGTGTGCAACTATCACGCCCCCGACGCCGCCCCCAAGAAGGCCAAGGCCACCGCGCTGTATGAGTTCGACGGCCTGGCCAAGGTCCCCGTCACAGAGGCATCCGCCGGAAATATCATCGCCATGAGCGGCATCGGCGATGTGACCATCGGCGACACCATCTGCGTCCCCGACTGCGTGGAGCCCATCGAGTTTGTGAAGATCTCCGCCCCCACCATTGAGATGACCTTCTCAGTCAACGACTCCCCCTTCGCCGGGCGGGAGGGCAAGTTCGTCACCAGCCGCCAGCTGCGGGACCGCCTGTTCCGGGAGACTTTGAAGGACGTGTCCCTGCGGGTGAACGAGGTGGAGAGTTCCACCGACTCCTTCAGCGTGGCCGGCCGGGGTGAGATGTCCCTGTCCATCCTTATGGAGACCATGCGCCGCGAGGGCTATGAGTTCCAGGTCTCCCCTCCCCGTGTGCTGTATCAGGAGATCGACGGCGTGAAGTGTGAGCCTCTGGAGCGCCTGGTGGCCGACGTGCCCAACGACTGCGTGGGCGCGGTGATGGAGAAGATCGGCTCCCGCAAGGGCGAGTTCCTGTCCATGAACCCGGTGGGCAGCCGCACCAAGCTGGAGTTCCTGGTCCCCTCCCGGGGCCTGTTCGGCTATCGCAACGAGTTTTTGACCGACACCAAGGGCGAGGGCATCATGGCCTCCGTCTTTGAGAAGTACGCCCCCGTGAAGGGCGAGATCCAGCGGCGGAGCACCGGCTCCCTGGTGGCCTTTGAGACCGGCGAGGCGGTGACCTACGGTCTGTTCAACGCCCAGGAGCGCGGCATCCTGTTCATCGGCGCGGGCGTCCCCGTGTATGCCGGCATGATCGTGGGCGAGACCCCCAAGGCGGAGGACATCTCGGTCAACGTGTGCAAGAAGAAGCAGCTGACCAATATGCGTGCCTCCGGCTCCGACGACGCCCTGCGCCTGACCACCCCCCGCACCCTCTCTCTGGAGCAGTGCCTGGAGTTCCTGGCGGACGACGAGCTGCTGGAGTGTACCCCGGAGAATCTGCGCCTGCGCAAGCGGGTGCTGGACCACGGTGAGCGGATGAAGCTGGCCTCCCGGAAGAAGGGCTGAGTCCCAGCGCTTGCTGAGCGTATCCTGAAATGAGAAAAGCTCTGCATCCTGTTTCCACAGGATGCAGAGCTTTTTTGCGCCTTTTTCGGCCTGTAATGGGAAAGCGGAACGGGATACAGGAGAAAACCGGCGTGTTTTCCACAAAATTTTCGGAAAATGTGGAAACGGCTTTGAGGACACTGGCGGCGGGGGGAGCGTATGTCTCCCCAGCCGCCCTGTTTGGATGTACCTGCCCTCAGCCGTCGTTCTCATCCCGGACCAGGTCCAGGATGATGTCCACGCATTTCTCAATGCCGATCAGGCCGGAATCCAGGGTGATGTGGTAGTTCTGAGCCGTGCCCCACTCCCGGTCGGTGTAGTGCTTGTAATTCACCCGGCGGCGGGTGTCCTTGTCCGTCAGGCGCTTCTCCGGGGACTGCTCCGACTCGCCGTACAGGCGGACGATGCGGTCGGCCCGGAACTCCATACTGGCGTGGATGAAGGTGTGGAGGCAGTCGTCACGGTCCTTCAAGATGTAGTCGGCGCACCGGCCCACAATGACGCATGGGCCCTTGTCCGCCAGGTCCCGGATCACCCGGTACTGGATGGTCCACAGGAAGTCAGAGGTGGACATCCCACCCATGGACCCGGGGACGCCGTGGCCCAGAAAGGCGTAGGCAAAGCGGTTCCTGCTGGGGGCGAACTCCCCCTGCTCCTCAATGAACTTGGGGTCGAAGCCGCTCTCCAGCGCCACCTGCTTCACCAGCTCCTTGTCGTAGTAGGGGATGTTCAGCCGCTGGGCGACCGTCTTGCCGATGGTGCGCCCGCCGCTTCCGAACTCGCGGCTGACGGTGATGATCTTCTTTTTCATAGCCATAACCTCCTTGTGATGATGGGCGCTCCCGGGAACAACGCCGGGACTGCGGCTGCGGAGCAGCGCGCCGCCCTTGGAGATATCCCTATTATAATGCGTACGGACCAAAGTCACAAGCATGGAACGCCGGTGTGTACAGGTTAAGGGCAAAAATTTTCTTGACAATACATAGAACTACAAGGTATTCTATGCCTAGAAGAACAAGGTATGATCTGAGCGGGAGCTTTCCCGGGAAAGGATGGACAGCCATGAAGCTGGATAAAGGACTGGTGGCGGGCAGCAGCACCCTGCTGGTGCTCTCTCTGCTGGAGCACACGGATCTGTACGGCTATCAGATGATCGAGGAGTTGGCCCGGCGCTCCAATGACGTCTTTCAGATGAAGGAGGGAACCCTCTACCCCATTCTTCACGGGCTGGAGAAGGGCAAGTACCTCTCCTCCTATGAGCAACAGGCCCCTACGGGCCGGATGCGGAAATACTACCGGCTGACCCGCCGGGGGCGGGAACTGCTGGCCGATAAAAAAACAGAGTGGGCCAGGTTCCACCAGGGAGTGGAGGATGTGCTGTCCGGCGGGGCAAATGCCCTTTCTTTCACATAAAGAGGACAATTTGGAAAAAGCGTTGTTGTTCCATTGCGGGAGAGAAGAGGTGGCGCGTCGTGGAGGAATACAACAGAGCGCGGGAGGAGCGGTGGCTGGACACGGCCACAGCAGGGATCCGCTTCGGTCCGGACCGGCGGGCGGTATCGGAGGAATTGGCCGCCCACCTGGAGGATAAAACCGCCGACCTTCAGCGGATCTTCCCGGACATGACGGAGTCAGAGGTGTGGGACCGGACGCTGAAAGAGATGGGCGACCCCAGAGCGCTGGGCAAGGAGCTGGCAAAGATCCACAGGCCCTGGCTGGGCTACTTATGGCGGGCCAGTCAGGCTGCACTGGCGGCAGCCCTGCTGGTACTGGTGCTGGTGGGGATCAACGTCATAGGCGGAAGTTCCACTCTTGGGGGGTGGTATGGCCGGGAGAGCAGCCGGAGAGACAGTCAGGACGGGATCATCCTGCTGGCGGCGGAAGAAGAAACCGTGGAGCTGGAGGGCTGTACCCTGTCCCTGGATGGGGCGGTCCTCTGGTCCGGTCCAGTTGGGGAACGGAGCATGGAGCTCTGTCTGCGGGCGGAAACTCTGCGCTTTTGGGAAAAGGGCGGATGTCAGTTTGAGCATATCACCGCCACAGACGATTTAGGGTCCCATTACGCCAGTGAATATGAGTGGAGCATGAAAGCGGCAGACTTTCGCAGACATATTTATGTGTATCTGGACGGCTGGGGGCCGTTTTATCAAAACTATCGCGTGCAGGTGAGGGGCATCGCTCCGGAGGCGGAATGGATCCGCCTGGAGTACCGGCTGCTGGGGCGGAGCTTCTCCCTAAATGTCGATCTGACCAAGGAGGCGGAGGCATGAAGAAAAAATATCGGATGAGCCGGGGGGGCAGGCTGGCCCTGAATCTGGTCCTGCTCTGTGTCCTGGTGGTGTTTATCTGGGGTCTGCTGGGCTTCTCCTCCCCCACTCTGCGGGGAAGATTCCGCAGGGTCGCCCAGGCCAACTGGGCGGACTCGCTGGAGATCCAGGGTGTGCTTCTGTGTGACAGCCGGCGCTGGGTGCTGGCCGCCGGACAGGATCAGGTGATCCTGTGGCAGGATGGGCGGGACGGCCTGGAGTATTGGCCCCGGAATCCGAATGGGGCAACGCTGGTCCCCGTGCCGGAGATGAGGACGGCGCAGGGAGAAATCTGGGTGGCGGCGGCGGATGTGCCAGCAGGGACAGTTTCCGCCGGGCTGGAACTGACAGTGGGCTGCTGGTACCGGAAAAACGAGCCCTCCGGCTGGACCTTCAGCAGCCAGCCGGAGCAGCCCGGGGATATGCCGCCGCTGACCCAGTGGTGGGAAAAGACCTACTCTGCAGATGGACAGCTGATGAAGGACGGGGCGGTTCTGTTCCATATCGCCGTGGAGGAGGATCAGGATGAAGGCGGGCCCCCGGAGGACCTGATCCTGAGCGACACCGATGAGTGGGATCTCTATTGGAGCGGACCGGACCGGAGAGGCGTGGACTGCGCCATGGAGGCGGTGTTTTATGATGCAGAGGGCCGGGAACTGGAGCGGGCAGTTCTGGCTACCACGGAGGAGGGTGGCGGACCATGGACGGGAGGGTAAGCCACGCCCGCCCTTTGTGATAGAATGTTTTTCCTGTTATGCCGTAGGGGAGGGGCTTGCCCCTCCCGCCAGGTTTCAGAAGGGTTTCTCTCAGCGTGGAACGAAGCCATTCCGAAAAACAGCGGGCGGGTCTGAGACCCGCCCCTACAACGTCTCAGGCAGATTACAGCAAAACGGAACACCGGGATGGCAAGCCCCTCCCCTACAGCACGACCGGAAAACATCCTGCGACGAAGACCGGGCCCGTCCGGCGCTGAAAGATACTGCCTTAGCAGGGTGCCCAAAGAAAACAGACGGAAAACCCGGGAAAATTGGCAGAGCTCCGCTGAAAAAATTTGAAAATACCCTTGACACACACGGGGGTGTTGATGTATGATACCAAAGTCCCTGTATGGGACAACTGCGATGATGCGGGAGATTGCTCGGAAACGAGGTAACTTCCGCGGAGTATGTCCGAGCTAGAATCGGGCGGCTGAAGGACCTGGGCACGGCGTATATCGCTGTGGTTGGGTGGAACCGGCCTGCTTGTCGCGCCGGTTTCTTTCATGCCACGGAGTGATACGCACGAGAACGTGGACAGGAACTTCACCGTACGGAGCGTGAAGGACAAAGAAATTCACTTCGTATGTATTTAAGGAGGAAACAACCCATGGCAGCTCAGAAAGAAATGATCCGCATCCGCCTGAAGGCTTACGATCATCAGCTGATCGACCAGTCCGCTGAGAAGATCGTGGAGACCGCCAAGCGCACCGGCGCCACTGTCTCCGGCCCCATCCCCCTGCCCACCAAGAAGGAAGTCGTCACCATCCTGCGGGCCGTCCACAAGTACAAGGACAGCCGTGAGCAGTTTGAGCGCCGCACCCACAAGCGCCTGATCGACGTGGTCAAGCCCTCCCCCAAGACCGTCGAGGCCCTGATGAGCCTGGAGCTTCCCGCTGGTGTGGAGATCGAAATCAAGCTGTAATCCAGCGTCTGAGCCGTCGTGAGCCGCGCGCAGCGATCAGGCAGGGCGTGAGGTCAGATTGATTTCACCTTATCCCTTTGTTGTACCGCAGTCCGCCGCATTTTGAGGCGGACGGGTCAAGTCGCGAGAGCAATACCAGCTCAATGGGTAACTCTCCCGACCAATAACCTTTATAGGAGGAAAATCCAACATGGAGAAAGCGATCATCGGCAAAAAGATCGGCATGACCCAGATCTTCGATGAAGCTGGCCGCGTGGTCCCTGTGACCGTGATCGAGGCCGGCCCCTGCACCGTGGTGCAGAAGAAGACCGCCGAGAAGGATGGCTATGAGGCCATTCAGCTGGGTTATGAGACTGTTCCCGAGCGCAAGCTCACCAAGCCTGAGGTCGGCCATCAGAAGAAGGCCGGTCTGACCGAGTTCAAGAAGGTCCTGAAGGAGTTCGCTCTGGAGGACTGCTCCAAGTACGAGGTGGGCGACGAGCTGAAGGCCGACGTCTTTGCCGCGGGCGACCGCGTGGACGTCACCGGCATCAGCAAGGGCCACGGCTTCCAGGGCGTTGTCAAGCGCCACGGCGCCGCCATCAAGCGCATGACCCACGGCGGCGGCCCTGTCCACCGTCATCAGGGCTCCCTGGGCGCCGGCACCACCCCCGGCCACATCTACAAGGGCCGCGACGGCGCCGGTCAGATGGGCAACGAGCAGGTCACCGTCCTGAATCTGGACGTGGTCCAGGTCGATCCCGAGCTGGGCATCATCGCCGTGCGCGGCGCCATCCCCGGCCCCAAGGGCGGCGTGGTGTTCCTGCACAACAGCGTGAAGAAGTACGTCGAGCCCAAGGGCGCCGCCGGCATCTCCAACAACCCGCAGAAGGCTTCCGGCCGCAACCCGCAGAAGGCTTCCGCCCGCAACAAGTAAGGAAAGGAGAGTGTAAATCATGGCAAAAGCGAATGTATTCAACATGGCCGGCCAGCAGGTCGGCGAGATCGAGCTCTCCGAGGCTGTGTTCGGCGTCGAGCCCAACCAGGCTGTGGTCCATGAGGTGGTCAAGAACCACCTGGCCAACTGCCGTCAGGGCACCCAGAGCGCGCTGACCCGTGCCGAGGTCTCCGGCGGCGGCAAGAAGCCCTGGCGTCAGAAGGGCACCGGCCACGCCCGTCAGGGTTCCACCCGCGCCCCCCAGTGGACTCACGGCGGCATCGTGTTCGCCCCCAAGCCCCGGGATTACAGCTACACTCTGAACAAGAAGGTCAAGCGTCTGGCCCTCAAGTCCGCCCTGTCCGCCAAGGCCGCCTCCGGCGACATCCTGGTGGTGGACGGCCTGAAGCTGGATGAGATCAAGACCAAGACCATGCGCGACTTCCTGAACGCCATCGAGGCGGGCAAGTCCGTGGTCATCACTCCTGAGGTCGATCAGGTGGTCGTCAAGTCCGCCCGGAACATCCCCGGCGTGGTCACCACCACCGCCAAGGTCCTCAGCGTGTACGACATCGTAAACGCCAAGCGCCTGGTGGTCGATAAGGCCGCCCTGGCCATCATCGAGGAGGTGTTCGCGTAATGACCGCTTATGACATCATCAAGCGCCCCATCATCACCGAGCAGTCCATGGCTGATACCGAGATGAAGCGCTACACCTTCGAGGTGGCCAAGAACGCCAACAAGATCGAGATCGCCAAGGCTGTGGAGGAGATCTTCGGTGTGAAGGTCGCCAAGGTCAACACCCTGAATATGCAGGGCAAGATGAAGCGCATGGGTGCCCGGCCCGCCGGCCGCCGTCCCAGCTGGAAGAAGGCCATGGTCACCCTGACCGCCGATTCCAAGACCATCGAGTTCTTCGAGGGTATGGTGTAAGGAGGAGATTGAACAATGGCTATTAAGACTTTTAAGCCCACAACGCCCTCCCGCCGTCACATGACTGTGTCCGCCTTCGAGGGCATCGATAAGAAGGCCAAGCCCGAGCGCAGCCTGACTGAGGTCCTCAGCAAGCACGCCGGCCGCAACAGCTATGGCCGCATCACCGTCCGCCACCGCGGCGGCGGCAACAAGCAGAAGTACCGCATCATCGACTTCAAGCGCGATAAGGAAGGCAAGGCCACTGTGGTCAACCTGCAGTATGACCCCAACCGTTCCGCCAACATCGCCCTGATCGAGTACGAGGACGGCGAGCGCCGCTATATCCTGGCCCCCAACGGCCTGAAGGCCGGCCACATCATCATGACCGGTCCCGACGCCGACATCCTCCCCGGCAACTGCCTGCCCATCGCCAACATCCCTGTTGGTGAGGAGATCCACTGCATCGAGCTGTACCCCGGCAAGGGCGCCCAGCTGGTCCGCGCCGCCGGCGTGGCCGCTCAGCTGATGGCCAAGGAGAACGGCATGGCTCAGGTCCGTCTGCCCTCCGGCGAGGTCCGCTATGTCCGTGAGAACTGCAAGGCCACCATCGGCCAGGTGGGCAACACCGATTGGGCCAACATCCAGATCGGTAAGGCCGGCCGCAAGCGCCACATGGGCTGGCGTCCCACCGTCCGCGGCTCTGTCATGAACCCCAACGACCACCCCCACGGCGGTGGTGAGGGCAAGAGCCCCGTCGGCCGTCCCGGCCCTGTCACCCCCTGGGGCAAGCCCGCCCTGGGCTACAAGACCCGCAAGACGAAGAACCGCACTGACAAGTTCATCGTCAAGCGCCGCAACGCGAAGTAAGGAGGGAGTAAAAGATGAGCAGAAGTATCAAGAAAGGCCCCTTTTGTGCTCCCGAGCTGCTGAAGCGGGTCGACGAGATGAATCAGACCGGCGAGAAGAAGGTACTGAAGACCTGGAGCCGCGCCTCCACCATCTTCCCCTCCTTCGTGGGTCACACCTTTGCCGTCCACGACGGCCGCAAGCACGTGCCCGTCTATGTGACCGAGGATATGGTCGGCCACAAGCTGGGCGAGTTCGTTCCCACCCGCACCTTCAAGGGCCACGCGGGTTCCAAGACTGGTAAGTAAGGAGGAGAGAAACGATGGAAGCAAAAGCCAACCTGAAATATCTGCGGATCTCTCCCCGTAAGGTGAAGATCGTCCTGGATCTGATCCGGGGCAAGGACGTGGCCACTGCTGTCGCGATCCTGATGCAGACCCCCAAGGCTGCCTCTGAGCCTGTGCTCAAGCTGCTGAAGAGCGCCGCGGCCAACGCGGAGAACAACCACCAGATGGACCCTGAGAAGCTGTATGTGTCCGCCTGCTATGCCAACCCCGGCCCCATCATCAAGCGCATCATGCCCCGCGCTCAGGGCCGCGCGTACCGCATCAACAAGCGCACGTCTCACGTCACCATCGCGGTGAGCGAGCGCTAAGGGAGGAGGAACAATATGGGACAGAAAGTTAATCCCCACGGCCTGCGCGTGGGTGTCATCAAGGATTGGGACTCCCGTTGGTACGCCAAGAACGAGCTGGTGGGCGACCTGCTGGTCGAGGACAAGAAGATCCGCGACTACCTGAAGAAGACTCTGTACGGCGCCGGCATCCCCAAGATCGAGATCGAGCGGGACAATGCCAAGGTCCGTATCTACCTGCACTGCGCCCGTCCCGGTGTCGTTATCGGCAAGGGCGGCGAGGAGATCAAGGCCATCGAGGCCAAGCTGGTCAAGATGATCGGCAAGCCCGTGGACCTGAAGATCGTCGAGGTGCGCAACACCGACATGAACGCCCAGCTGGTGGCTGAGAACATTGCTCAGCAGCTGGAGAAGCGCATCGGCTTCCGCCGCGCCATGAAGAATGCCATGGGCCGTGCCATGCGCGCCGGCGCCCGCGGCATCAAGACCTGCTGCTCCGGCCGTCTGGGCGGCGCTGAGATCGCCCGCACTGAGCACTATCACGACGGCACCATTCCCCTGCAGACCCTGCGTGCCGACATCGATTACGGCTTCGCTGAGGCTGCCACCACCTACGGCCGCATCGGCGTGAAGGTGTGGATCTACAAGGGCGAGGTCCTGACTCAGGCCCTGCGCACCACCCCCCGCACCCTGGATACCAGCAAGCCCTACCAGGAGCGCCGCGAGCGTCCCCGCCGCGACCGCCGGGACGGCGACCGCCGCCAGGGCGGGTTCAACCGTGACCGCCGCCAGGGCGGGTTCAACCGTGACAACAACCGTGGCCCCCGCCCCGCCGGTCAGGCCAATGCTCCTAAGGAAGGAGGCGCTCAGTAATGCTGCTGCCTAAGCGCGTAAAATACCGCCGCGTTCACCGCGGTCGCATGAAGGGCAAGGCCAGCCGCGGCAACACCGTGACCTACGGTGACTTCGGCCTGATGGCCACCGAGCCCAGCTGGATCACCAGCAACCAGATCGAGGCCGCCCGTATCGCCATGACCCGCTACACCAAGCGTGGCGGTAAGGTGTGGATCAAGATCTTCCCCGACAAGCCCGTCACTGAGAAGCCCGCTGAGACCCGAATGGGTTCCGGTAAGGGTTCCCCCGAGTACTGGGTGGCCGTGGTCAAGCCCGGCCGCGTCATGTTCGAGATCGCCGGTGTCTCCGAGGAGGTCGCCCGCGAGGCTCTGCGTCTGGCCAGCCACAAGCTGCCCGTCAAGTGCAAGATCGTTAAGCGTGAAGAGACCGAGAAGGGTGGTGAAGCGTAATGAAGGCCAACGAAGTTCGTAAGATGTCTGCCTCCGAGCTGGAGAGCAAGCTGGTGGATCTGAAGAAGGACCTGTTTAACCTGCGCCTTCAGCACGCTACCAATCAGCTGGATAACCCCGTGCGCATCGCCGAGGTCAAGAAGGACATCGCCCGGGTCAAGACCATCATCCGCGAGCAGCAGCTCGCCGGCCGCTAAGAGGAGGAATAGAAGATGGAAAACAGAACTTCTTCCCGTAAGACCAGAGTCGGCCTGGTGGTTTCGGACAAGATGGATAAGACCGTCGTGGTCGCCATCGCCGACCGCGTGGCCCATCCTCTGTACAAGAAGGTCGTAAAGAGAACCTATAAGCTGAAGGCTCACGATGAGAACAACCAGTGCGGCATCGGCGACCGTGTCCGTGTCATGGAGACCCGTCCCCTGTCCAAGGACAAGCGCTGGCGCGTGGTTGAGATCATCGAGAAGGCGAAATAAGGAGGTGCCGGCATGATTCAGGAAGAAAGCTATCTGAAGGTCGCCGATAACACCGGCGCCAAGGAAATCAAGACCATCCGCGTGCTGGGCGGCTCCAGCCGTAAGTTCGGCAACATCGGGGATGTGATCGTGGCTTCCGTCCGCAAGGCTCAGCCCGGCGGAACCGTGAAGAAGGGCGAGGTCGTCAAGGCCGTCATCGTCCGCACTTCCCGCGGCGTGCGCCGCCCCGACGGCTCCTACGTCCGGTTCGACGACAACGCCGCCGTCCTCATCAAGGAGGACAAGAACCCCCGCGGCACCCGTATCTTTGGCCCTGTGGCCCGCGAGCTGCGCGACAAGGATTATATGAAGATCCTGTCCCTGGCTCCCGAAGTGCTGTAAGGGAGGATAATGAGCATGAATAAAATGAGCATCAAGAAGGACGACCTGGTCGTCGTCCTGTCCGGCAAGGACAAGGGCAAGCAGGGCAAGGTCCTGGAGGTCATGCCCAAGAGCGGCAAGGTGGTCGTGGAGAAGGTCAACGTGGTCTCCCGCCACACCAAGCCCCGCAAGCAGGGCGAGCAGGGCGGCATCCTCCAGAAGGAGGCCCCCATCTACGCCTGCAAGGTGCAGAAGGTCTGCCCCAAGTGCAACAAGCCCACCCGCATCGGCCACAAGGTCGAGGGCGACAAGAAGGTCCGCATCTGCAAGAAGTGCGGCGCCGAGATCTGAGAGAGGAGGAGTGAATCGAAATGGCTAACACCCCTAACCTGAAGAAGCTGTACCAGGACGAGGTCGCTCCTGCTCTGATGCAGAAGTTCGGCTATAAGTCCACCATGCAGATCCCCCGCCTGGAGAAGATCGTGGTCAACGTGGGCTGCAGCGAGGCCCGCGAGAACGCCAAGGTGCTGGACGCCGTGGTGTCCGATTTGACCACCATCACCGGCCAGAAGGCCGTGATCACCAAGGCCAAGAAGTCCGTGGCTAACTTCAAGCTCCGTGAGGGCATGCCCATCGGTGCGAAGGTCACCCTGCGCGGCAACAAGATGTGGGAGTTCCTGGACCGCCTGTTCAACGTGGCCCTGCCCCGCGTCCGCGACTTCCGCGGCATCTCCGCTGACGCCTTCGACGGCCGCGGCAACTATGCCCTGGGCGTGAAGGAGCAGCTGATCTTCCCCGAGATCGAGTACGACAAGATCGACAAGATCCGCGGCATGGACATCGTGGTCTGCACCACTGCTAAGACCGATGAGGAGGCCCGCGAGCTGCTCAAGCTGGTCGGCGCTCCCTTCGCCGGCCGCTAAGGAGGAGGAAACGTTATGGCTAAGAAGTCTATGATCCTGAAGCAGCAGAAGGAGCCCAAGTTCTCCTCCCGCCGCTATAACCGCTGCAAGCTGTGCGGCCGTCCCCACGCCTATCTGCGGGACTACGGCATCTGCCGTATCTGCTTCCGTGAGCTGGCCTACAAGGGCCAGATCCCCGGTGTGAAGAAGGCCTCCTGGTAAAAACCGTTCCCGCCCGGGCCGGGGTCGGGGCCCAGCCCCCTCTCCCCTCCCCGCCGGCGTGGTCCAATATCGTCTTAGAAGGAACCGGCTGTGTCTCACAACCGGTTCCTTCCTGACAAAAATGAACCACGCATCCGGGTGTACGAGGCTGAAAAACCTTGCATTTCGGATATAAATGGGGTATAATCAAGTGCTTGCGCGCCCAGGGTCATAAAAATTAAGACACACCCGGCGCCGTGGGCGAGCCCCCAGGCCCGTAATTCGGAGCAAATTCCCGGTTTACGGGGCTTGTGCGTTCACATCTTTTGGTCAGATCCGCTTCGGCGGTTTTGATATATGCGCCAATGGCGCAAAGGCGGTCAACAGGTCGGAGAGATTGCCTGCTCCCCGATACCTTGCCGCCTGTACCGGTACAGAAACGGCCGGTAATCTGTAAGAGGAGGTAAATACTCATGCACATCACGGATCCCATTGCGGATATGCTCACCCGCATCCGCAACGCGAACAACGCCAAGCATGACACGGTGGACGTCCCCGCTTCCAACATGAAGAAGTCCATCGCCCAGATCCTGCTGGAGGAGGGCTACATCAAGAACTTCCAGCTGATCGACAACGGCACCCAGGGCGTTATCCGCGTCACCCTGAAGTACGGCGCCGGTAAGGAGAAGGTCATCTCCGGTCTGCGCCGCGTGTCCAAGCCTGGCCTGCGCGTGTATGCCGGCGCGGACGAGCTGCCCAAGGTTCTGCGCGGCCTGGGCATCGCCATCGTGTCCACTTCCAAGGGCGTCATGACCGATAAGAAGGCCCGCGAGGCCCATGTCGGCGGCGAAGTCCTGGCATTTGTCTGGTAAGGAGGGTTATAGGAATGTCTAGAATTGGTAGAGCTCCTATCGCCGTCCCTGCCGGCGTGGAGGTTAAGATCGAGGCGAACAATGTCGTGACCGTCAAGGGCCCCAAGGGTACCATGACCCGGCAGTTCCACCCCAACATGAAGATCGAGCAGGAGGGTGAGGTCATTCGCGTCACCCGTCCCAACGACGCCAAGGAGAACCGCTCTCTCCACGGCCTGACCCGCACCCTGATCCACAACATGGTGGTGGGCGTGACCGAGGGCTATAAGAAGGAGCTGGACGTCAACGGCGTCGGTTACCGTGTGGCCAAGGAGGGCAACAAGCTGGTCATGAACCTGGGCTTCTCCCATCAGGTCATCATGGAGGAGATCGAGGGCATCACCATCGAGGTCCCCGGCCCCAACAAGATCGTCATTCACGGCTGTGACAAGCAGAAGGTGGGCCAGTTTGCCGCCGAAGTGAGAGAGAAGCGTCCCCCCGAGCCTTACAAGGGCAAGGGTATCAAGTATACTGACGAGGTCATCCGCCGCAAGGCTGGTAAGACCGGCGCCAAGAAGTAAGAAGGAGGTGTGCCACTATGATCAACAGACCCGATACTCGTTCCCAGCGCATCAAGCGCCACAAGCGCGTGCGTGCTAAGATTTCCGGCACGCCCGAGCGTCCCCGCCTGAACGTGTTCCGCAGCGAGACCAATATCTACGCCCAGATCATCGACGATGTGACCGGCAAGACCCTGGTCTCCGCTTCTTCCCTGGAGAAGGACTTCTCCTGCGAGGGCACCAAGACCGACGCCGCCAAGCAGGTGGGCGTCACCGTGGCCGAGCGTGCCAAGGCGAAGGGCATCGACACCGTGGTGTTCGACCGCGGCGGCTATGTGTACCATGGCCGTGTCAAGGCTCTGGCCGAGGGCGCCCGTGAGGGCGGCCTGCAGTTCTAAGGGAGGAGGAAACGACAATGGCTAGATTTGAAAGAGAACCCAGCGAGTTCGTGGAGAAGCTCGTTTCCCTGAACCGCGTATCCAAGACCGTCAAGGGCGGCCGTATCTTCAAGTTCGCCGCCCTGATGGTGGTGGGCGATGAGAAGGGCCGCGTGGGCTTCGGCCTGGGCAAGGCCTCCGAGGTGCCCGAGGCCATCCGCAAGGGCATCGAGGACGCCAAGAAGAACATGATCACCGTGTCCCTGTCCGGCACCACCATCCCCCACGAGGTGATCGGTGAGTTCGGCGCCGGCCGCGTGCTGATGAAGCCCGCCGCCCCCGGTACTGGCGTCATCGCCGGCGGTGCTGTCCGTGCCGTTCTGGAAGCGGTCGGCATCAAGGACATCTACACCAAGTGCCTGCGCTCCAACAATCCGCAGAACGTGGTCTCCGCTGCTTTTGAGGGCCTGAAGTCCCTGAGAAGCCCCGAGGAGGTCGCCCGCATCCGCGGCAAGAGCGTGGACGAGATCTTGGGTTAAGGAGGGCGTTCACAATGGCTAATCTGAACATCAAGCTGGTCAAGAGCCTGAACGGCCGCATCGCCAAGCACAAGGCGAATGCCGAAGCTCTGGGCCTTCACAAGATCGGCGATACCACCGTGCAGCCCGACAATGCGGCTACCCGGGGCAAGATCGCCCACATCGGCTACCTGCTCCAGGTGACCGAGGAAAACTAAGAGGAGGCGCGAGACAATGAATCTGCATGAACTCTCCCCCGCCGCCGGCTCCAACACCAAGGCGTACCGCAAGGGCCGCGGCGAGGGCTCCGGAAACGGAAAGACCGCCGGCCGCGGCCAGAAGGGCCAGTGGTCCCGCTCTGGCGGCGGCGTCCGCGTCGGCTTTGAGGGCGGCCAGATGCCTCTGGCCCGCCGCCTGCCCAAGCGCGGTTTCCACAACATTTTCGCCAAGCCCCTGGAGGCTGTGAACGTATCTGTCCTGGAGAAGTTCGAGGACGGCGACGTGGTCAATGCCCAGGCTCTGCTGGAGAAGGGGATCCTCTCCAAGTGTGAGTACGGCGTGAAGATCCTGGGCAATGGCGAGATCACCAAGAAGCTGACCGTTCAGGCTTCCGCCTTCTCCGCCTCCGCCAAGGAAAAAATCGAAGCTGCAGGTGGTAAGGTGGAGGTGGTCTGATTATGATCAAGACCGTCCGGGACGCCTGGAAGATCCCTGAGCTGCGCAAGAAGATCCTGTTTACCATCTTCGCGCTGCTGATCTTCCGCCTGGGCGCCGCCATCCCTGTCCCCTATATCAACTCCCAGGAGCTGGAGGTCTATCTGGCCGCCCAGAGCGGCACCATCCTGGGCCTGATGAACGCCATGAGCGGTTCGGCCTTCTCCATGGCCACCCTCTTTGCCCTGTCCATCCAGCCCTATATCAACAGCTCCATCATCATCCAGCTGCTCACCGTGGCCATCCCCGCTCTGGAGCGCATGGCCAAGGAGGGTGGCGAGGAGGGCCGCAAGAAGATCGCCTCCATCACCCGTTACACCACCGTGGCCATCGGCCTGATCCAGGGCTTCGGCTATTACAGCCTGATCAACAGCTACGGCCTGGTGGATACGGAGGGGCTGCCTGCCCTGTGGGTCGGGATCGTGATCGTCCTGTCCTTCACCGCCGGTTCCGCCTTCCTGATGTGGCTGGGTGAGCAGATCACTGAGTTCGGCATCGGAAACGGCATCTCCATCATCCTGTTCGCCGGCATCGTCTCCCGCTTCCCCCACATGGTCAGCGATGTCTATCATGGCGTCACCGCCTGGATGGACCCCCTGACCCAGGAGGAGTTCACTGCCATGAACTGGAGCGAGGCCCAGATCGCCGCCTACCAGAAGAGCCTGCTGGCCCCCTGGATGGTCGCGGTCGTGATCCTGGGTATGCTGGCCCTGGTGGTCTTCATCGTGTTCATCTCCAACGCCGAGCGCCGGCTGCCTGTGCAGTATGCCAAGCGGGTGGTGGGCCGGAAGATGTACGGCGGACAGTCCACTCACATCCCCATCAAGGTGAATATGAGCGGCGTGATGCCGATCATCTTCGCCCAGTCCATCGCCTCCCTCCCCGCCACCATCGGCGCCTTCGCCGGCTGGACGCTGGAGAGCCAGGGCTTTGGCGGCGGCCTGATGCGGCTGTTCGATACCACCAAGCCCTTTTACAGCGTACTGTACTTCCTGCTGATCGTGGGCTTCAGCTATTTCTACGCCACCATGCAGTTCAACCCCATTGAGGTGGCCAACAACCTGAAGAAGAACGGCGGCTTTATCCCCGGCTTCCGTCCCGGAAAGCCCACCGCCGACTTCATTCTGAAGGTGCTGAATAAGATCACCATGTTCGGCGCGCTCTACCTGTCGGTGATCGCCATTGCGCCCATCATCACCGGCAACCTCTTTGGGTACAGCTCCCTGGCCATCGGCGGCACCTCCGTGATCATCGTGGTGGGCGTCGCTCTGGAGACCGTGAAGCAGATGGAGGCCCAGATGCTGATGCGGCACTATAAGGGCTTCCTGGAGTAAGTTTGGGAGATGTCACAGTTATGGGTATGAAACTGATCCTGCTGGGTGCGCCCGGTGCGGGCAAAGGCACCCAGGCAGAGGTCCTCTGCCAAAAGCTGGGGATCCCTACCATATCCACCGGCAACATGTTACGCGCGGCCATTCAGGAGGGCACTCCGGTCGGGCTCCAGGCCAAGTCCTTCATGGATGCGGGCAAGCTGGTTCCCGACGAAGTGATCATCCAGATCGTGGCGCAGCGTATCGCACAGCCCGACTGCGCGGCGGGCTTCATCCTGGATGGGGTGCCCCGCACCATCGCCCAGGCTGAGGCCCTGGACGCCGCGGGCGTCCGGTTTGACCGGGTCCTCTCCCTGGAGATCACCGATCAGGAGATCGAGGAGCGGATGTCCGGCCGCCGGGTGTGCAGCAAGTGCGGCGCTTCCTTCCACATCCATGCCCGCCCCACCAAGGCGGAGGGCGTGTGTGACAACTGCGGCGGCCCCGTGGTCCAGCGGGACGACGACAAGCCGGAAACGGTGCGTCACCGCCTGGAGGTCTATCACCAGCAGACAGAGCCCCTGAAGGGCTATTATCAGGCCAAGGGCCTGCTGACTCTGGTGGAGAACCGCCCCACCATTGAGGCCACCACCCAGGCGATCATGGAGGCGCTGCAATCTTGAAGGGCATTGAAATGATTTCCATTAAGTCCCCCCGTGAGATCGAGGCCATGCGCAGGGCCGGGCGGATCACCGCCCAGGCCCGGGCTCTGGCCGGCTCCATGGTGGCCCCCGGGGTCACCACCCACGAGATCGACACGGCGGTGCGCCGGTTCATCGAGAGCCACGGCGCAAAGCCCTCCTTCCTGGGTTACGGCGGCTACCCCGGTTCTGCCTGCATCTCCGTCAATGACGAGGTGATCCACGGCATTCCCGGCCCCCGAAAGCTCCAGGAGGGCGACATCGTCAGCGTGGACGTGGGCGCCTTCATCGGCGGGTTCCACGGGGACTGCGCCGCTACCTACGCCTGCGGCGCGATCAGCGCCGAGGCGGAGAAGCTCATCGCTGTGACCCAGCAGAGCTTCTGGGAGGGCATCAAGATGGCCCGTCAGGGCTGCCGGGTGTCCGACATCGGCCACGCGGTCCAGGCTTATGTAGAGGCCAACGGCTTCTCCGTGGTCCGGGACTATGTGGGCCACGGTGTGGGCAGCAAGCTCCACGAGGCCCCCGAGGTCCGCAACTTCGGACCGGCGGGACACGGCCCCCGGCTCCAGCCGGGTATGACCATTGCGGTGGAACCCATGGTCAACGTGGGGACCTGGCAGATCAAGGTCCTGCCCGACGGCTGGACCGTCAAAACGCTGGACGGCTCTCTGGCCGCCCACTATGAAAACACGATCCTCATCACCGAAGGTGACGCCGAGGTCCTCACAGTCACCGAGGATGGAGCCTATGTTTGATTACACGGGCCAAATCGTCCAGGCGACCGCCGGACGGGACAAGGGCGGCGTGTTCTGTGTCGTTGGCATGGACCATCGGCAGGAGCGACTGCTGCTGGCGGACGGGAAACGGAGAAAGGTCTCCCGGCCAAAGGCAAAAAAGCTGGGCCATATACGGCAGCTGGCCGGGGCCCGGCAGGAGTATGACCACCCGGCCATCCAGAAGCTGAGACAAGGGGAACCGGTATCAGACCGAGAACTGAGAAGGGCGCTGGCCGCCTTCAAGGAGGGAATCACGCTTGGCGAAAGATGATATGATCGAGCTGGAGGGAGTCGTCACGGAATCCCTGCCCAACACCACGTTCCATGTGGACATTGGGAACGGACACATCATCCTGGCACATATTTCCGGCAAGCTGCGTATGAACTTCATCCGCATCCTGCCGGGCGACAAGGTGACCGTACAGATGTCACCCTACGACCTCACCCGAGGCCGTATTACCTGGCGTTCTAAGTAACTATTAACGACCGAATCGTCCGGCTTTTCTTGGAAGCCTTGCCTTCCGAGATCCGCAAACTCCCGTCCCCCCCCCCGCAGGGACAGCGGCCACAGGCCGCCCCAAAGCGAAGCCCAGCCGCAGGCGGGTTCGCTTTGGAGAGGAGAAACAGCGGAGTGATTGAGCCCTTGCATTTATGCAGGGGCGAAGGATACGGAGCTTGTTTCGACGAGACGGGGCCATTCAGGCATTCATCAGGAGGTTTTAACAATGAAAGTCAGACCGTCCGTGAAGCCCATGTGCGAGAAGTGCAAAGTCATTAAGCGCAAGGGCAAAGTCATGGTAATTTGCGAAAACCCCAAGCATAAGCAGAGACAAGGTTAATTGGAGGTGCTGTAATAAATGGCTCGTATTGCCGGTATTGACCTGCCGAAGGAGAAAAGAATTGAGATCGGCCTCACTTATATCTACGGCATTGGGCGCACCAGCGCCAACAAGATCCTGGCCCAGGCCGGGATCAGCCCCGACGTCCGTGTGAAGGACCTGTCCGAGGAGGACGAGGCCAAGCTGCGTGAGATCATTGGCCACGACTACACCGTGGAAGGCGATCTGCGCCGCAACGTCGCGATGGACATCAAGCGGCTGACCGAGATCGGCTGCTACCGCGGCATCCGCCACCGCAAGGGGCTGCCTGTCCGCGGCCAGCGTTCCAAGACGAACGCCCGTACCCGCAAGGGTCCCAAGCGTACCGTCGCCAACAAGAAGAAGTAAGGAGGGATACACATGGCTGCAAATACCAAGGGTAAGAAAGTGGTGCGCAAGCGCCGCGAGCGTAAAAACGTGGAGAAGGGCCAGGTGCATATCCGTTCCTCCTTCAACAACACGATGGTGACCGTCACCGACCTGCAGGGCAACGCCCTGTCCTGGGCCTCCTCTGGCGGCCTGGGCTTCCGCGGTTCCCGTAAGAGCACTCCTTTTGCTGCTCAGACCGCCGCTGAGACGGCCGCCAAGGCCGCCATGGAGTACGGCCTGAAGACCGTCGAGGTCTATGTCAAGGGCCCCGGCGCCGGCCGTGAGGCCGCCATCCGGGCGCTGCAGGCCGTGGGCCTGGAGGTCACCCTGATCAAGGACGTGACCCCCGTTCCCCACAACGGCTGCCGGCCCCCGAAGCGCCGTCGTGTCTGATCTGGAAGAAGGAGGTTTTGTCAGATGGCTAGAAATATGCAGCCCATCGCCAAGCGTTGCAAGGCTCTGAACCTGTCCCCTGCCGCCATGGGCTATGCCAAGAAGAATACCAACCGCAACCCCAAGGGTCAGATGCGGAAGAAGCAGTCCGAGTATGCCCTTCAGCTGACCGAGAAGCAGAAGGTCAAGTTTGTCTACGGCATCATGGAGAAGCAGTTCCATATGTACTATGAGAAGGCTTCCCGTATGCCCGGCAAGACCGGCGAGAACCTGCTGACCCTGATCGAGCGCCGCCTGGACAACGTGGTGTACCGCCTGGGCTTCGCCATGACCCGCCGCGAGGCCCGTCAGCTGGTGACCCACGGCCACTTCACCGTGAACGGCCAGCGGGTGGACATCCCCTCCCTCCTGGTGAAGGTGGGCGACGTCATCGAGGTCCGGGAGAAGAGCCGCTCCTCTGTGAAGTTCAAGCGCCTGCTGGGCGAGGACGCCGTGGTCGTCAACGTGCCCAAGTGGCTGGATCATGCGAAGAACACCCTCCAGGGTAAGGTCGTGGCCCTCCCCGCCCGGGATGACATCGACTTCCCCGTGGAAGAGCACCTCATCGTCGAGCTGTACTCTAAGTAAGAAACGGGATCTGCGGGCCTCCGGCCTGGCCGGTTTTGGTCAGGCCGAAGGCCCCGGGGTGTCTTTAAAACCCGTGTTCTGCGGGCTCTGGAGCGACCCCGAGCAGTCAGACTTAGAACGACCCTCAGATATTGGTGAGCTGAATCAGACGGCCTAGCCCGCCGTCGAGAAAAGGAGGGTATCATAGCATTATGGTAGAAATCGAGAAGCCCCGCATCGAATGTGAGGAAATTCCTGGCGACAGCTCCTACGGCAAGTATGTGGTGGAGCCCCTGGAGCGCGGCTACGGCACCACCCTGGGCAACTCTCTGCGCCGAATCCTGCTGTCCTCTTTGCCCGGCACCGCGGTGACCTCCATCAAGATCGCCGGTGTCCAGCATGAGTTTTCCACCATTCCTGGTGTGAAGGAGGACGTGACCGAGATCGTCCTCAATATCAAGAGCATCATTGCCAAGCTCCACTGCGAGGAGACCAAGACCGTCCATATCGAGGCCTCCGGCGAGTGCGTTGTGACGGCCGGCGATATCAAGGCGGACGCCGATGTGGAGATCCTGAATCCGGATCTGCATATTGCCACCCTGGGCGCCGACGCCACCCTGTCCATGGAGCTGACCTTGTCCCACGGCCGCGGCTATGTCCCCGCCGACCGGAACAAGCCCGCCCAGACCATCATTGGTCTGATCCCCGTGGACTCCATCTACACCCCTGTGCGCAAGGTCAACTATACGGTGGAAAACACCCGCGTGGGTGACGCCACCGACTATGACAAGCTGACGCTGGAGGTGTGGACTGACGGGACCATCGATGCCCGGGACGCTGTTTCCCTGGGCGCCCGCATCCTCTGCGACCACTTCGCCCTGTTCACCGACCTGTCCGAGACCATGGGCAGCCGGTCCACCGTGGTGGAGAAGGCCGAGACGCAGCGGGACAAGGTCATGGAGATGACCATTGATGACATGGATCTGTCCGTCCGCTCTTATAACTGCCTCAAGCGCGCCAACATCAACACGGTGGAGGATCTGATCTCCAAGACCGAGGAAGAGATGATGAAGGTGCGCAACCTGGGCCGCAAGTCCCTGGAAGAGGTCATCAACAAGCTGGCGATGATGGGCCTGTCCCTGTCCAGCGATGACAACAACTGAGCACACCACCCCCAGCCTGTCCCCCGGGACGGGCGGAGGCGTATGCGATTCGGGACCGTGGCGAAGGTATGTAACGTTCCGCTTCCCATGCTGCCCAGCTGGGCGGTCCTTGTGGGGTCCCGGGCCAATGGCCGAATGAACGAATTTGAAATGGATCTCGCCACGCGAGGTCAGAGGAGTGTTTCTCATGTCTCAGAAGAACCGTAAGCTGGGCCGCACCAGCGATCAGCGCCGGGCCATGCTCCGCGCCATGGTCACCTACCTGCTGGAGAATGGTCAGATCAAGACCACCATCACCCGGGCTAAGGAAGTGGCTCCCGTGGCCGAGAAGATGATCACCCTGGCCAAGAAGAACGACCTGGCCTCCTACCGTCAGGCTCTGGGCTTCATCACTAAGGAGGATGTGGCCAAGAAGCTGTTTCAGGAGCTGGGCCCCAAGTATGCTGAGCGCAACGGCGGCTATACCCGCGTTGTCCGCATCGGCCCCCGCCGCGGCGATGCCGCCGAGATGGCGATCATCCAGCTGGTGTAATTCCGCACCGGAGTAACGAGATCCCGGCCCATCAGGGCCGGGATTTTTTCGCCGCGGCGGGGAAACCGGTCCACGGACAGTCCCCATTCTCAGAAAAAAGGGGCCCCCGGGCGAGCCCAGCGGCCGCGCAGCCGTTAGCGGCCTTGCCGCCTTACGGATGCGGCGTGCCCCTTGCGGGCAAGTGGGTCGCCTGGGGAGAGGAGGAGAAGCGGAATGAGTGAGCCCAGTCGGGAACGAGTGGGCGAAGGATATGGAGCCAGCGACGACGAGGCGGTCATCCCGCTGACCCCGCCCCATCCCCCGTGAAGCGCACAGAGACAGGTGCGGATCAACATTGAGGTGCAGAGCCGCCCCATGGAAATCGGAATCAAGGATCCCGGAGGAGCATCAGAGATACGGCTCCTCCGGGATCCTTTCGCCGTGATACAAAAAGGCGCAGGAACACCATGAGGATGTTCCTGCGCCGCAGGAGCGCCGGGGTCCTATGGATAACGCCGCCGGCTCAGCGGATCAGCCTGGAGGGGCTGAGAGACCGGAACTGCCGGGTCATGGTGAGGCAAAGGTCGTTGTAGTAGTCCAGATAGGCCTTTTTCTGCTGCCGCTGGACACGCTGGCGGTCCTGGAGCAGCTTCCACTCCGCGCAGCATTTGTGACAGCCGGGCTGATAGTTGGGACAGGTACCCTGACAGGGAAGCATGATCGACACCTCTCTCACAAAACATAGACGTTTGGGCTGAAAGGAAAAACAGCAGGCTCCAGAGGGCAAAACGCGCGTAGACGCGCAGCCGCTATGGACCTGCTGTTCGCTGGAGTGCGGAGAAAAAAGAGGGCCTCAGAGTCCCGCCTGGGGCCCGGATGATGCTGTCCCGGCGCTGATCCAACATGGAAACTCCTCCTTCCGCACTTCAGAAGCTGATTCCATTGTAGCAGACTTCCGGCGGCTTTTCCAGACGATTTCTGTAAAAAGCGTATGAAAAGTTTTCCAGGGGAAAGACCTGCGGGAAAACGGGCCGGTGTACACAAGGTACACCGGCCCGCTTGCTTACGGCTCAGAAGTCATAGCCCTCAATCACGGCCTCGGCCTGAGTGGAGGGTGCGTAGGCGCCGCCCTCCCCGAGTTCCAGAGCTTCGGCCTCCCGGTTGGTGAGCGCCAGATGGGTCTCGTCCAGAACCTTCAGCTCGTGGAGGAGCGCCAGCGTGTGGCTGGCCTGGGGGGTGAGGGTGATGGAGAAGGAGGAGCCATAAGAGGAAATACCTACATCCCCAGGCTTCGGAGGAGCCTCATAGTCAAAGTACAGGTCGGTGGCGCAGGTATTTTCCATCCGTTCGACACTGTTGTCAAAGAGATAGCGCACACCGATGGTACCCTCAGCGAAGTCCTGCTTCATGGCCTGCCACAGCTTCTCAGTGGAGCCGTCGATATAGACGGTTTCATACTGCCGTGTCTGGGTGTTCCACACATCCTCCAGATAGGCGGCCACCAAACGGCAGTTGGCCTCAATGTCGTGGAAGCCGTAAAGCTGCTCCATATTTTCCCGGTCAGAGAGGAGCTGCCCCGCCGCCCAGGTGAGAGTTCCTTCCACGCCGCGGTCGGACTCCACGATGGGAAGGGCAGAATAGCCCCGCTCCAGAGCCGTGCCGTCGGCCAGCTCGTAGTGCAGATCCAGATAGAGGTATTCCGTATACCCCTGAGGATCAGACTCCTCTTCCCTGTTCTCCTCCTCCAGTGCTAGGGCGGCGCGGTGGAGCTGGAGCACCAGAGCGATCTGCTCCGGGTCCTCCAGGGTCAGCCCACGCCCCTGCCCGTCGTCATAGGGGGCGCTGTGCAGGCCATTGAGGGTGACCGCAGTGACCTGATCGGCCTGGGGCACCCGGTCCTCAAAGCCGTACCAGTCGTAGTGGACGCTGAGGGAGAGGAGCACAATGACGGCAGCCAGAGGGACCGCGCCCTTCCAGGCCGCCAGCACCCGGAAGGACTTCCGCAGAAGCATCTCCGCGGCGAAGTAGCCTGCCAGCCCCCAGAACAGGATCCAGCCCATCAGGGTCAGGTCAGAGAGGCCGGACAGCAGCTCATAGGTGAACATTCCGCCAGTGAGTCCGGCGCACAGGGCCACTCCATATTTGAACAGGGGCCGGACCAGTTTGACTGCCACCACGTCGCCGGCGGACTCGATGTGCCGGGAGCGGTAGAGCAGCAGGGCGGCGATGGCCAGCGCCGCGCCCACTGCGGCGTAGACCGCCACCAGACCGGGCTGGTAGAGGCTGGGAATCTCGTTTTGATAGGTGAGAGAGACCGCCCGGGAGAGGGCAATGGGTGGGGAGAGATAATCTGCAAACTCCCACACGGGCGAGGGAAAGGACTGGAACCCATAGAGGAACAGGCTGCACTCCGCCTCCGTCAGGGAGGTCATCACAAAGGCCAGAATGTTCAGCACCCCATAGAACACCGGCAGAGCGGCCAGATGTCCGGTAAACATGGCGCAGAACACGGCGAAGGAGTAGAAAAAGAGGCACAGCCCGCTCTGGACCAGCAGCCACTGGACCAGGGGCCAGAGGGCCAGACACCCCAGGGCCGCCTCCGTGGCGGCGGTGAGGGCGAAAACGGCCAGCTGGGGTAGCAGCAGGAAGGACAGCCCCGCCAGATACTGGGTGAGGAACAGGGCCTCCCGCCGGAGGGGCAGGGCGTGCATCATACAGGCGGAGCGGCTGGAGTACAGGTAGGAAAATACCGCCATGGCGCATACAAGACCCGCGCCCGCGGCCAAGGGGACCCCCGGCTCCAGAAGACCTGGAATGCCGTTTACGGCGTTTTGGAGATGCTCCGACAGCTCCGGAGCAGTCCAGGCGCTCCGGCGCATGGCGTCTGCCCACAGGCGCAGGGGCAGGACCAGCGTCCACCCCGCTGTGTACAGGGCCCAGATCGGCCAGAAGCGAAGGAATGTCTTGCGGAAGAGCGCTGCATTAAAGAACGATGTCCCGGACCGCATAGTCCTCACCTCCCAACTCATAGATAAAGATCTCCTCCAGGGACAGGGGCAGGGCCTCCATCAGCATGGGAGAAAAGACAGCCACCCGGCTTTTGATGACCGCCGGCTCCCCCCGGACGATCAGGGTGTGGACCCGCCCCAGCTGGGTGACATGAAGCACGTTCAGATCGGGGGGCAGCTGGGGCAGCTGCCCGTCGGGAAAGACCACCTGGAGCTTCAGGATGTTGTCCTGAAGGTCGGTGAGGGAGCGTTCCAGCAGCACCTTTCCGTGGGAGAGGATGCCCACATGGTCGCACACATCCTCCAGCTCCCGCAGGTTGTGGGAGGAGACCAGCACGGTGGTCCCCCGCTGGGCCACATCTCCCATGAGGAGGGACCACACCTGCCGCCGCATCACCGGATCCAGGCCGTCCACCGGCTCATCCAGCACCAGGATGTCCGGCATACAGCACAGGGCCAGCCAGAAGGCGGACTGCTTCTGCATCCCCTTGGACAGGCGGCGGATGGGCTGCTTCTCATCCACGGCGGGGAAGGCGTCCTTCAGGGCTTGGTACCGCTTGTCGTCGAACTGAGGGTACAGTCCCCGGTAGAACTTCATCATGTCCCGGGTGGAGGCCGACAGGAAGTAGTACAGCTCGTCTGGGATCCAGGCCATCCGGCTCTTCACCGCGGGGTTTTCATACACCGGCTGACCGTCCACCCGCACGGAGCCGGAGTCCGGCCGGTAGATTCCGGTGATATGCCGCAGGATGGTGGACTTGCCTGCGCCGTTGGGCCCCACCAGGCCGTAGATGGAGCCGCCCTCCACCGACATGGTCAGACCGTCCAAAGCCCGGAAGCCGTCAAAGCTTTTGACCACGTTGTTCACTTGGATCATTGTGCTTCCCCTCCTTCCATAGCCCGCACCCGGGAAGTGAGCTGCTCTCCGGTGACCCCGAGATAGAGCAGCTCGGCGGTCACGGTGTCAAAGCGTCCCAGCAGACTGTCCCGCCGGCCCTGGTCCACCCCGGTGTGGGGCGCGGCGAAGGAGCCTTTCCCCGGGACGGAGCAGACATAGCCCTCCGCCTCCAGGGACTCGTACGCCCGCTGGATGGTGTTGGGGTTGATAGCCAGGCTGCTGGCCAGGGCACGCACCGAGGGGAGCTTCTCCCCCTCCCGGATTACGCCGGTGACCATCAGGCGGCGCAGGCCGTCCCGCACCTGCTCATAGATGGGCCGGGCGTCCCGATAGTCCAGATTCAGCATACCACGTCCTCCCTTCTGCCGCAGGTCCCGCAGAGGGGCGGAACTGTGCGGCTGTATGAACTGTATTAGTACACTAAGTGTACCCAGGAGGTGGAGGAAAGTCAATTAAGAACTGTTTAAGATTTTCTTAGGATGGGGAGGCCGCCGCAGTTGCAGCAGGGATCCATTCCGGTCACCAAATGTTTTTTGGAAGAAATATAAATTGCAAAATAGACTGGGGATGTGTATGATTAAGGTGAACAAATATTCCCATGTTAAGACTGAAGGAGGACCAGCAATATGTTTTCATCCATTGGCTTTATCGGCACAGGCACCATGGGTGCGGCGGTGGCCCGGGCGGCGGTCAAGGGGGCCCAGGGCGCGCCTGTCCTTCTGGCCAACCGGACCCGGTCCAAAGCGGAGGCGGTGGCCCGTGAGCTGGGCGCGCAGACGGCGGACAACGAGACGGTGGCCCGGGAGTGCAGCCTGATCTTTCTGGGGGTGAAGCCCCAGATGATGGAACAGATGCTCTCCGGGCTGGTCCCCATTCTGAAGGCGAGGAAGGACCGGTTCGTGCTGGCCTCCATGGCCGCGGGGCTGGACGCCCGGCGCATTCAGGAGATGGCCGGCGGCGCGTATCCGGTGATCTGCCTGATGCCCAACACTCCGGTGGCAGTGGGGGCCGGTGTGGTGCAGTACTACGGGGTGGACGCCACTGAGGAGGAGCTGTCCGACTTCCAGAACCTGCTATCCGCTGCGGGGATGATCGACCGGGTCGGCCCAGAGCGGCTCAACGCGGCCAGCGCTGTCTCCGGCTGCGGCCCTGCGTTCTGCGCCATGTTTATAGAAGCCCTTGCGGATGGCGGCGTGGCCTGCGGCCTGCCCCGGGACAAGGCGCTGGCCTATGCGGCCAAGATGGCGGAGGGCACGGCCCGGCTGATGCTGGAGAACCACGCCCACCCCGGCCAGCTGAAGGACGGAGTGTGCTCCCCCGGCGGAACCACCATCCAGGGCGTACGCACCCTGGAGGACCGGGGCTTCCGCTCCGCGGTGATGGAAGCGGTCATCGCCGCCTATGAAAAGACCATCGCCCTGGGCAAGTGACCGGGCGTGACCGGACGGCCGCCCCCGGCGGACCGCTCCACAGGAAAGGGGCTGTTTGTACATGAGAATCGTAGTCAAAGTGGGGACCTCCACCCTGGCCCACGCCACGGGCCGGATGAACATCCGCCATGTGGAGGACCTGGTCAAGGTCCTCAGCGACCTGAAAAACGCGGGCCATGAGGTGATCCTGGTCTCATCCGGCGCCATCGGCATGGGCGTGGGCAAGCTGAATCTGCCCGGAAAGCCCAGTGATATGCCATCCAAGCAGGCCGCCGCCGCGGTGGGCCAGTGTGAGCTGATGTACACCTATGACCGGCTGTTCCTCCAGTATAACCACACGGTGGCCCAGATCCTCCTCACTGGCGAGGATGTGGACCACGCCGAGCGGCGGCAGAACTTTGAAAACACTCTGGAGCGCCTGCTGGAGCTGGGCGCTCTGCCCATCATCAACGAGAACGACACCATCGCCACCGCCGAGATCAAGGTGGGGGACAACGACACGCTGGGGGCCATCGTGGCCTGCTCGATCCATGCGGACCTGCTGGTCCTGCTCAGCGACATCGAGGGCCTGTATACCGCCGATCCCCGGAAGGATCCGGAGGCCCGGCTCATCCCCGTGGTGGAGAAGGTCACCCCAGAGATCGAGGGGCTGGCTGGCGGCGCGGGCTCCGGCCTGGGCACCGGCGGCATGGCCACCAAGCTGCGGGCGGCCAAAATGGTCACCGCCGCGGGCTGCGATATGATCATCACCAACGGGGAGCGGCCCCAAGTGCTGTATGATGTGGCGGATGGAAAAGCGGTGGGCACCCGCTTTTTGGGGAAGAAATCAGGAATAGATTGACTCCAAATCGGAAAAATAAGACGATAAATTACAAAAAGGAATCGAAATTCGGCCCGTGGACGCAAGAGGAGCGGGAGGCAGGCCGGAGACGGAAAGATTTGAAGAGGGTGACGTCAATGACGACAATGGAACTGCTGAAGAAGGCCAGGGGCACCAAAGGGGCCCTGGCCCTGGCGGATACGGAATTGAAAAACCGGGCGCTGATGGAGATGGCCCGGGCCCTGGAGGACCGCACGGCGGACATTCTGGCCGCCAATGTCCAGGACCTGGAGGCGGCCCGTGGGACCATCTCCGAGGTGATGTTGGACCGGCTGGCGCTGAGTCCCGAGCGCATCGCCGGCATGGCCCAGGGGATGCGGGAGGTAGCCGCCCTCCCCGACCCGGTGGGCGCCGTGCTGTCCCGGGTGGAGCGGCCCAACGGGCTGGTGATCGAAAAGACCGCCGTCCCCATGGGGGTCATCGCCATCATCTATGAGAGCCGTCCCAATGTCACCAGCGACGCCGCCGCTCTGGCGTTGAAGGCGGGCTCCGCCTGTGTGCTCCGGGGCGGCAAGGAGGCCCACCGCTCCGCCGCCGCCATTGTGGCCGCCCTGAAGGAGGGGCTGGCCGCCGCGGGTCTGCCGGAGGACGCTCTCCAGCTGGTGGAGGACACCAGCCGCGCCTCCGCCAATGAGCTGATGACGGCCAGCGGCTATGTGGACCTGCTCATCCCCCGGGGGGGCGCGGGCCTGATCCGGGCCTGCGTGGACAACGCCACCGTTCCGGTGATCGAGACGGGCACCGGCATCTGCCACATCTATGTGGACCAATGGGCCGACCAGGGGATGGCCCTGGACATCCTGGAGAACGCCAAGTGCTCCCGGCCCAGCGTGTGCAACGCCGCCGAGGTGTGCCTTGTGGACCGAAAGATTGCAGGAGAGTTCCTTCCCAAGCTGAAGGCCCGGCTGGTGGATGGCCGGGCGGTGGCCGGACAGCCTCCGGTGGAGCTGCGGCTGGATGAGACGGCCGCCGCCGTCATTGACGGTGCGCCCGCCGGGGAGCGGGACTTTGACACCGAGTTCCTGGACTATATCCTGGCGGTCCGGGTGGTGGACGGTGTGGAGGGGGCTGTGGCTCACATCGCCGCCCACTCCACCGGCCACTCCGAGTGCATCGTCACCGGCGACGAGAAGGCTGCCCATGCCTTCCAGCGGCAGGTGGACTCCGCCGCCGTGTACTGGAACGCCTCCACCCGCTTTACCGACGGCGGGGAGTTCGGCCTGGGCTGTGAAATGGGCATCTCCACCCAGAAGCTCCACGCCCGGGGCCCGTTGGGCCTGGCGGAGCTGTGTACCTTTAAGTTTATCGCCCGGGGGAGCGGTCAGATCCGGTAAACATTTCTCTGGTTTCCTCCCGTTCCCTGGTGACAACGGGCCTGGACGGGGCTATTATGATGTTGGAGGGATCGGCTGTTCTGGGGACCATAGCTGTAAAAAACGGCCTTTGGGGTGGAATGGCCTGAAAACCTTGCACCTGAACAGGGCCAATTTGCCTTGTAAGTTTTGGATTTCCATGCTTGTGTCTTTGTTCAGCACGCATTATAATAGAGACAGGGCCAGACCGGCCGATGTTCTTTTGGATGCCGGCTCCCCGCGGCTGGTCCGCGGAGCTGTGTATCATATCCCAACAACTGCCGTTTGACAGAAAGGACTGATTCCATTGAACCATTATCTTGAGGAGTTCTGCCGGACTACGGAGGAGCTTTTGGGTTCTGACGCCGTACGCATGATGGGACGGTGGAAGCACCACGGCCATATCAGCACGCTGGACCACTCCCTGTTTGTCGCCTACTGCTCGTACCGGGCCGCCCGCGCCCTGCGGCTGGATGAGACCGCCGCCGCCCGTGCCGGCCTGCTGCACGACCTGTACCTCTACGACTCCCGGGACACGTCGGCACACCCCGGCTGGCAGTGCTTCGACCACCCACGCGCGGCCGCCCGAAACGCGGCGGAGCTCACCGCGCTCTCTGAAAAGGAGCGCAACATCATCCTGTCCCACATGTGGCCCTTAGGCGGCCAGCTTCCCCGCTCCTGGGAGGCCTGGCTGGTGGACCTGGTGGACACCCTGTGCGCCGGCCTGGAGCTGGCCCACATCTATCACCCCGGACGCCTGCGGGAGCGGCTGGGGGTCCAGCCCCTCCTGGAGGAGGAGCTGGCTGCTGCCCCCTGCTGACAGCTGGACGGCCGCCGTCCCGGGTCATCCCCGGGGCGGCGGCCGCACTGCGTTTTGAGGTATCTTGCCCAAAAACAAGAGAATCCTGACTTTTTAAAAATTTTTTGCGGATTGTGGCAAAAAGTCAGAAGGATATGCTATAATGGGGACGGAAGAGAGAAAAACGACTTTGGAAAGAGAACATTTTCCCCTCTTTTTTTGATCTTTCTCAGGAGGTAACCAGTTTATGGATGATTTTGCCGCAAAACGCCAGGCCCTGCTGGAGTCCGGCGTGCGGATGATGGACCCGGACACCGTCTATGTAGAGGCGGGCGTCACGGTGGGAGCGGGGACCCTGCTGCTCCCAGGGACCATTCTGCGGGGGAACACGGTGGTGGGAGAGAACTGCGAGATCGGGCCCAACACCATACTCACCGACTGCACTGTGGGGGATGGCGCTGTGATCAACTCCTCCCAGTGCAATGAGAGCACCATCGAGGCCGGCGCCCATGTGGGTCCCTTCGCCTATATCCGCCCCAACTGCCATGTGGGCCGGGATGTGAAGGTGGGGGACTTTGTGGAGCTGAAAAATTCCACCATCGGGGACGGGACCAAGATCGCCCATCTCACCTATGTGGGGGACGCCGACGTGGGACGCCGGGTGAACTTTGGCTGCGGCACGGTGCTGGTCAACTATGACGGCAACCGGAAGTACCGTACCACCATTGGGGATGACTGCTTCATTGGCTGCAACACCAACCTGGTCTCCCCGGTCCATGTGGGGGACGGGGCCTATACCGCCGCCGGCTCCACGATTACGGAGGATGTGCCCGCCGACGCCCTGGCCATCGCCCGGGCCCGTCAGGTGGAGAAGCCTGGCTGGGCGGCAGCCCACCGGGCCAAGAAGGCGCGGAAGTGAACCAAGCCTGCGGCGCGGGGCCGCAGGACCGGAATGCTGTGAGGACCGCAGGAAGCGATAACAGGGGCTGCGCTCCCGTCTGGGGCGGGCTCCGCAATAAATGGAAGGAAGTTGAGTATGATCACACACGGGAAGAGCATCAAGATTTTTACCGGAAACTCCAATCCCAACCTGGCGAAGGCCATCTGTCAGGAGCTGGGGGTCCCCCTGGGCAATTCTGAGGTCGGGTCCTTTGCCGATGGCGAGAACTTTGCCTCCATCTACGAGACCGTCCGCGGCGCGGATGTGTTCGTGGTCCAGTCCACCTGCCCCTTTGAGAAGGACGGCCGCCTCCACACGGTGAATGACTCCCTGATGGAGCTGCTCATTATGATCGACGCCCTGCGCCGGGCCTCCGCCGGCCGGATCACCGCCGTGGTCCCCTACTTCGGCTATGCCCGCCAGGACCGCAAGACCAAGCCCCGTGATCCCATCTCCGCCAAGCTGGTGGCCAATATCCTCACCCGCGCCGGTGCGGACCGGGTGCTGACCATGGACCTGCACGCCAACCAGATCCAGGGTTTCTTCGACATTCCGGTGGACAACCTGCTGGGCTCCCCCATCTTTGTCAACGAGTTTATCCGCAAGTTCGCCGCCGTCCAGGACGAGACCATGGTGGTCTCCCCCGATGTGGGCTCCGTGGCCCGCGCCCGCGCCTTTGCCCAGAAGCTGGGGATGCCCCTGGCCATCGTGGACAAGCGCCGTCAGAAGGCCAACTCCTCTGAGGTCATGAACATCATCGGCGACGTCACCGACAAGCACGTCATCCTTCTGGACGACATGGTGGACACCGGCGGATCCCTGTGCCACGCGGCCAAGGCTCTGGTGGACATCGGCAAGGCCAAGAGCGTCACCGCCTGCGCCACTCACGGCCTGCTCTCCGGCCCCGCCATCCAGCGCATCGCCGACAGCGTCATTGACGAGGTGGTGTTCCTGGACACCATCCCCCCCAAGGCCGGTGTCGCCGCCTGCGAGAAGATCCGTTACATCTCCGTGGCCCACATGTTTGCCGAGGCCATCAGCCACATCTACGAGGAGACTTCCGTCTCCCGTCTGTTCTCCTGAATACCACCCTGCCGAACCGGAGGGGACGGGCGTCGCCCGTCTCCTCCTTTTCTGAGCGAAGAAAGGACGACCATGTTTTTCCGAAACAATACCGGCGGCGCTGAGTGGCTGCTGGTGGGTCTGGGGAATCCCGGGACCCAGTATGAGAATACCCGGCACAATGTGGGCTTTCTGGTGGCCGACGAACTGGCCGAGCGGCAGAACGCCCCCATCCAGCGGCTGAAGTTCAAGGCGCTGACCAATCTGCTCACCATTTCCGGGGAAAAGGTGCTGGTGATGAAGCCGGTGACCTATATGAACCTGTCCGGGGAGGCAGTGCGCCAGGCGGTGGATTTCTATAAGATCCCGCCGGAGCGGGTGCTGGTGGTGTCGGACGACACCGCCCTGGCGGTGGGCCGGCTGCGCATCCGCAAGGGGGGCAGCGCCGGCGGACACAACGGCCTGAAGAACATCATCCAGCACCTGGGCACCGACCAGTTCCCCCGTGTCCGGGTGGGTGTGGGAGAAAAGCCCCACCCCGACTATGACATGGCGGACTGGGTGCTGGGCAAATTCCAGGGGGAGGACAAGAAAGCCATCGACGGGGCGGTGAAGCGGGCCGCCGACGCGGTGGAGTGCCTTCTGAAGGAGGGCCCGGACCGGGCGATGAACCGCTTCAACGGATAAGGGGCCGCGCCCCAGAGGAGGGAAGCCTGATGGCGGAACAGCACACGCTCCGGGTGATCGCCCGGATCCACAGCGATTTTCCCACAAAATTCGGCATCCCGCGGCAGAGCGGCCTGGTGGAGGAGCTGCGCTCCGCGGTGGTCTTTGAGCCAGAGTACCGGAATCCGGACGCCCTGCGGGGGCTGGAGGGTTTTTCTCACCTCTGGCTGATCTGGCAGTTCTCCCAGGCGGTGCGGGAGAGCTGGTCCCCCACGGTGCGCCCCCCGCGTCTTGGGGGGAATGTCCGGATGGGGGTGTTTGCCACCCGTTCCCCCTTCCGCCCCAACCCCATCGGACTGTCCTGTGTCCGGCTGGAGCGGATCGAGCAGCATCCCCAGTGGGGGCCGGTGCTCTGGGTGGCGGGGGCCGACCTGATGGACGGCACCCCCATCTATGACGTGAAACCCTACCTCCCCTACGCCGACTGCCGCCCCGAGGCGGTGGGGGGCTTCGCCAGCCAGCCCAAGGAGGCCAGCCTCCGGGTGGAGTGCCCTCTGGAGCTGCTGGAGCCGGTGGAAGAAAGCCGCCGGGCCGCCCTGCTGGGCGTGCTGGCCCAGGACCCGCGCCCCACCTATCAGCACGACCCGGACCGGGTGTACGGCCTGGCCTTCGGCGGCTGGGAGGTGAAGTTCACCGTGGCGGAGGATGTGCTCACTGTCCGGGAGATCGCCCCCGGCGGCGGGAGCCCTGAGCCGCGGGTCCAGTCGTGATACAAGGACCCGGCTCCGTGCCGGGAGACAGGACAAAAGCACCGGCCTGCGAATGCAGGCCGGTGCTTTTGCAGATTGGGACGATCATGGGGTGACGGAGATCCCCTGGATGTGCTGTCCCAGAGCGTCCAGCAGCAGGATGTGGTCTGCACCCGGAGCCAGGAGGGCCGCCCGGCGGACGCCCCCCTCCACGGCCCGGCAGGCCACCTCCAGGGCCCGGTTTGTCTCTGGGGGGAGCTCCCCCGCCTTGCGCAGCTCGGCGGCCCGGGCCAGGTCCAGGTGGAGCAGCTCCACCTGACGGTCCACGCCCAGGGCAAGAGAGGGCTCCTGCGTCGTGAACAGGACCAGGCGGTGGGCCCGGGTGGCCTGGGCCACGGCCAGGGCCTCCTCCTCCCCTCCCTCCAGAACGGGGAGAAATCCCCCGTCCAGCAGGGTGTCCAGCACCTTGGGCCGGACGGTGAAGCCGGTGTCCGCCCGGCGGAGCAGTCCGCCGTCTCCGGGGGAGAGAGTGACGCCGTTTCCCAACAGAGCGGCGGGCAGGGGGCCGCTCCCATGGCGCACCAGGACCACACGGACGCCGGCACGGCTCAGGGCGGCGGCGTCCCGGGCCGCGGCCTCCTCTTGACTGGAGGGGCAGCAGACCACCCAGAGCTCCTCCCGCCGCGCCTCCAGGGCGGGGAGGATGGACAGCATGGCCCGGGCGGGACTCTCCCGGTCCAGCCCCCGGCGCAGGTCGTACTCCTGGAGGAAGGCCTGGACGTACTCCACATCGGTGGGGGTGTCGATATAGGCGGTCCCCCGCTTCTGGCGGGTCTCCCGCCCTTTGCCGGTGAGGAGCAGCACCGAGGGTCCGGCGCAGTCCAGCACCGCCTGACGGATGGCCTCTCCGCGGTTGGGGATGATGCGGACAGGACAGCCCGCCTTCTCCACGTTAGGAGCGATCTCCCGGCAGATGTCCAGGGTGTCCTCCTCCCCGCTGTCCTCCTCGGTGAGATAGACCCGGTCGCACCAGTGGCCGGCGGCCTCGCCCAGATCCCGGCGGCGGTCGTACGCCTTTTTTCCGGGACAGCCGAACACAATGGCCATCTCCCGGCCGGGGTACTCCGCCCGGACGGAGCGGAACAGGGTCTCAAAGGACAGGCGGTTGTGGGCGTAGTCCACAATGGCGTGGAGGCTGCCGTCGGCGTTGGTGTAGGTCTCCATCCGTCCGGGCACCCGGGCCCGGACCAGGCCGTCGTACACGGCGGCGGGAGGGACGTGGAGGGCGTGGCACACCGCGATGACGCCCAGGGCGTTTTCCACATTGAACAGCCCGGGCATGGTCAGGCGGAACTCCCGCTCATACTGGGGGGTGCGGACGTGAAAGACAGTCTGCCCGTCCTCCTTCCGGACCTGGCTGGCATAGATGTCGGCCTGGGGGTCCCGCTGGGAGAAGGTGAACACGGGCTTGCCGGCCTGCCGGGCGGCCTCCAGGATCCGGCCGGCGTGGTCGCTGTCCAGATTGACGCAGTTTACCCCCGCCTGGGCGAAGATCTTCAGCTTGGAGGCAAAATAGTCCTCAAAATCCGGGTGCTCCACTGGGGAGACGTGGTCGTAGCCGATGTTGAGGAAGCAGGCGGCGGCGAAGTGGGTACACAGGGTGCGGTGGTACTTCAGGGCCTGGCTGGATACCTCCATGGTGAGGTACTCCAGCCCCGCGTCGGCGGCGTGGGCCAGGTGGCGCTGGAGGTCCAGAGGCTCCGGGGTGGTGAGGTGGGACTCAAAGCGCTCCACCCCGTCATAGGTGTCGATGGAGGAGATCACGCCGGTCTCCCCTCTCCTCTGCCCGGCCTGCCAGGCGTCCAGGACGGATTTCAGGTAGTAGGCGGAGGTGGACTTTCCCTTGGTCCCGGTGAAACCCACCACCTTCAGCCGCCCGGATGGATGGCCGTAGCACAGGTCGGCCAGCAGGGCCATGGCCCGTCGCAGATCGGTGAGCCGCAGGCCGGGGAGCGGGCAGTTGGGATAGATGGTCTCGCCGGCGTAGAGGAAGGCCCCCCGTTCCCGGGCGGCCTCCAGAAATTCCTCCCGGAAATGGGAGCCCTTACAGAGAAACAGGGTCCCGGGGACCACGTTCCGGGAGTCGCAGGAGACCAGGGCCACCGGAGCGCTCCGGTCCAGGCTGTCCGGGACGGGATCGGCCAGAAGGCCCTCCTGCTCCAGCAGGGACAGATATTCGCCCAGCGGGCGGATGAGATCAGACATACAGGGACACCTCCGAAGGGCCAAGTGGATTTAGTCGATCATTTGCTGTGGATCTGACGCAGGGGCTTGCGGCAGGCCTGTACCGCCCGCTCCGCCAGAACGGCCATTGCGTCTATAAAAAAGGTGGAAAGGGGATGCTGCGTGGCAAAAACGGATAATTCAGTACAGGCCAATATTGCACAGTCGCAGCCTTGGGCGATCAGATCCTGGTGGGCAGCGGCGAACTTTTCCGGGTCGCCCAGCTTGCCTGCCTTGATGTCGTCATAGATCAGGGACATGATCTGCCTCTGGGCCTCCGGCCCGGGGGCCAGGGGCTCCAGCCCCAGGGCAGCAAACTCCCGCTGGTAGAGACCGGTCTGGATGGTGCCGTCGGTAGCTAGGATGCCGGGCCGCTTCCGCCCCTGGCTGACCAGGAGGCGGGCGGTTTCCCGGATCATGTGGAGGATGGGGATCCCCACCTGCTCCTGGACCTGGTCCAGAAAATAATGCGCGGTATTGCAGGGGACGGCCAGTACCGTGCAGCCTGCCGCCTCCAGCAGGCGCGCGTCGTCCAGCAGCCGCTGGGAGACGGCCGCCCGGTCTGTCTCGCTGCCCAGGATGGCCCCGGTTCGGTCGGGCATATCACTATCCGAAAAGATCAGAACGGACAGGTGCTCCTGGTCGCTGTGGGCGTCGGTGCGGTCAATGATATACTGGTAAAAGGTATTGGTGGCCTGGGGGCCCATGCCGCCGATGATACCCAGTCGGTGTTCATTCATGGGGACTCTCCTTTTGTCAGTTCAGGGCGTGTCGGGGGCCTTTGCCCGGACCAGCTCGATGGCCTCCTTCCCGGTGAGGTGCTGGACCGTCAGCTCCGCGATGCACAGGTTGGAGAAAAAGCGGTCGATCTCCCGCTGGTGGTCGGCCTGGGACTGCTCCGGGGCGTACCGCTGGGCCAGCAGGAGCAGGGCGTTCTGCTGTTCCTTCGGATCCTCCACGATTCGGACGGTGCCGAAGGCGATGGCACTGCGAAAATAGGTGGTGTACTCCCGGGAAACCACCTGGTCCTGGTCCACCACGCAGAAGGAGGCCTTGGGGCAGGCGCGGACAGCGTCCAGCTTGTGCCCGCTGCGGGCCCAGTGGAAATAGAGCTTCCCATCGTGATAGACATAGCTCAGGGGTACGCCGTAGGGGTAGCCTTCGTCTCCCAGGACAGACAGGACCCCGGAGGTGCCCCGGCTCAGGACGGCCTCCGCCTCCTCCCGGGTCAGCTGCTGTCTGCTGCGGCGCATTTCACGGAACATGGCTTATCCCTCCGGTTTCTGATTGTACTGCTGGAAGCGCTTCAGATTGCCCAGGTGGTTTTTCCAGATACGGAGGCGGCGCTTGAGCGCGGCGTCCTGCCCGTACACCAGGGGGTGGGAGTCCGCCCCTGCCTGGATGAGGGCCTTCATCTCCTGGTGGTAGCGCTTGGGGGTGAAGTCAAAGGCGACCTTTTTGGGCACCATCCGCCACAGGGAGCGGTTGCTGGTGATCAGGAGGGGCAGCTCACGATGCTCGATCCGGTCCTCCACCACCAGCCGGGCAATGTTGTGCCCCGCCCCGGTGACATAGTAGTTGCTCCGCCCCTGGCGGCAGTTGATCTCAAAGGCCTTGTACTTCCCGTCCCGCTGGTCGTACTTGATGTCGAAGTTGGAGAAGCCGGTGAAGTGCAGGTCCTCCAGCATGGCCTTGATCTTCAGGGAGAGGGCCTCGTCATGCTCCGTGATGATGACGGCGTGGTTGCCAATGCCGTGGGGGGAGTGCTCCTCCAGCAGGACGTGGCCCAGGCACATCAGCTTCACCTGGCCGTTTCGGTCGGAGTAGTTGGTCAGCACCCGCATATAGGTGTCGTCCCCGGGGATGAACTCCTGAAGGACCATGTGGTCGGGGTAGCCAGCGGCGTAGACCTCATCCAGGGCGGCCAGAAGCTCCTCCCAGCTCTGACAGACATAGACCTTGGCCAGCGCGTGGACCCCGGTGGCCCAGTAGGCCACGCTGTCGGCGGGCTTGGCGATGTAGGGCGGGCCAAAGGGCAGGGTGAAGTCGTGGCCCATGGACTTGTCGTAAATAAAGGTGGCGGGGTGGTCGATGCCGTACCGGTCGCACAGCTGATAGAACTTCTCCTTGTTGATCAGGGTGTCCAGCAGGGCCCCGTCGATATAGGGGGCGGCCACGTTGTCCGGCAGCTGGTCCTTGCAGTGGGCGGCCAGCTGCACATAGCTGTCCCCGCAGCCCAGCAGAAGGACGGTCTTGTCAGGAAACTCCTGGGCCACCGCCCGGACGTTGCGGCGGAAGGCGTCGGCGCTCTCGTTGTCCGGACAGACCCGGTAGTCCAGAATGGCGCTACCGTGACAGGGGAAGGAGGGATACTTGCCGAAGGCGATGCTGCGCACCCCATAGGCCTCATGGAAGGCCCGGGCCACGCTGTATACGTTGATGTCGCCGCCGAAGAGCAGCGGCTGGAAGTTCAGGTCAGACACTGTAAAACACCTTCTTGGTTGAGTTAGGAGTTAGGAATTAGGAATTGGAAATTTTGGGAGCGCGCCGCAATTCCTCATTCCTGATTGACCCCGTTACCGGTATTCGATCTGGAAGCCCCGGGCGTACAGGGGGTCCAGCTCAAAGACAGCCGGGTCCCCGGCGGAGCACTTCACGTCGGTGACGTTGAGGATGGTCTCGGTGGCGCCGATGCTGCCGATGATCTTCACCCGCTGTTCCCCCAGGCGGACGGTGCGGTTCCGGTTTTTCTTCCACTGCCGCCAGAGGGCCGGCAGGCCGGAGTCCCGGGGGCGGTCCACTCCGAAGCCGTTCTGGTAGCCCACCGGGAGGACTGCCACCCGGGTGGGCCGCTTCAGCGCAGTGAGCCTGTCCGCCCCTACGGTGTGCCCCTTGGGCAGCCAGCGGACCTCGGCCAGAGGGGCCTCTCCGAAGCCCACGGGGCGCAGCCCGTCCCCCTGGCTCCGGCGGCACCGGCCCAGCAGGACGGAGCCGGCCCGCACCGCGTCCAGCCGGGCCTCGTCGAAGTGCATCAGGGCATAGGAGCCGGCGGCGTGGACGGTGCCCGTCTCAAAGCCGGCGGCATGGATGGCGTCCAGCACCTGGCGGAACTGCCGGAGCTGTGCGCCCACCTCCGGGCCCTTGGGGGACACGGCGTGGAGCTGGGTGTAGATGCCGGAAAGGGCCACGTTGGGCAGCGAGCGGTAGGCCAGCAGGATCTTCTCCGGCTCCCCAATCAGAAAGCCGCCGAAGCCCATGCCGGTGTCCACCTGGATGTGGGCCTCCGCAACGGTGGAGCGGTTCTCCGCCACCGCGTTCAGGGCCAGTCCGGTATCCACTGAGGAGATGGTGCACACCACGTTCAGGTCCACCAGCCGCTCCAGCTCCTCCCGGTCCACCGTGGCCCGAAGCATCAGGAGCTCCTCGTCCTCAAAGCCGGCCTCCCGCAGGGCCTGGGCCTCCTCCACCGTGCCCACGGCAAAGCGGCTGATCCCCTCGTCCCGGATCAGGCGGGCCAGCTCCGTCAGACCGGCGCCCCCGCCGTCTCCGGTGAGCACGCCATACAGTGCCGCGCCCCTGGCGCGCTCCTTGATGACCGCCATGTTGGCGCGGACGGCGGCTTTCTCAATGATCAGCTTGCGCATGGTGGATGGCTCCCTTCTGTCTGTCTCCGGGGTCCGGCCCCAACTCTTGAATATCACATTTTACCATGCTTCCGGGAAAAAGGCAATGTGGCGGGGGCGGCACGGCCGTGGAAAGGGGGAAAAAACGGGAAGGTTTACAAAAAGTTTTCAAAATCCTCCCACCCCCGGAGCGGAGGTGGCGGCAGGATGATTTTTCTGTCCCGCTTTTCTTGTCTCCCGGCGGAAAAAATGATACAATAATACGATACGAACACACACTGAGGTCCGGGCGCGCCGCCCAGGGAGTATGCCCGGCCGCGGCCGTCTCAAAACCCATGTTTCGGAGGTCCAAATGGAACGAATTACAACCACCATCCCGCAGGCGGAGGTAGACCGCCAGCTGCAATACTGCCGGGAGATCGCCCGGATGAACGCCGACCGGGGGGAGGCTCCCCTGGCCTTTGTGGACACCTATGGCTGCCAGCAGAACGAGGCCGACTCCGAGCGCATCCGGGGCTATCTGCGCCAGATGGGCTATGACTTCACCACCGATGAGGAGCAGGCCCGGATCATCGTTCTGAACACCTGCGCCATCCGGGAGCACGCCGAGCAGCGGGTGCTGGGCAACCTGGGGGCGCTGGTCCATGTGAAGCGCCGCAACCCGGAGCAGATCATCTGCCTGTGCGGCTGTATGGCCCAGGAGGCCCATGTGGCCGAGAAGGTGCGGCAGTCCTTTCGCCATGTGGACCTGGTGTTCGGCCCCCACGTTTTATGGAAATTCCCGGAGTATATCCACACCCTGCTGACCCAGCGGGGGCGGATCTTCTCCAACGCCGACGACCCCGGCTCCATTGCCGAGGGTATCCCGGTGGTGCGGCAGGACAAGGTCAAGGCGTGGGTGTCCATCATGTATGGGTGCAACAACTTCTGTTCCTACTGCATCGTGCCCTATGTTCGGGGACGGGAGCGCTCCCGCCGGCCGGAGGACATCCTGGCCGAGGTGCGCCAGCTGGCGGAGGAGGGCTATCATGACATCACCCTGCTGGGGCAGAACGTGAACTCCTATGGGAAGGACCTGGAGGAGCCCATGGATTTTGCCGACCTGCTGGAGCAGGTGAACGCCATCCCCGGGGATTTCCTGGTCCGCTTTATGACCTCCCACCCCAAGGACGCCACCCACAAGCTGTTTGAGACCATGGCCCGGTGCGAAAAGGTGGCCCCGGTGCTCCACCTGCCCTTCCAGGCGGGGAACGACCGGGTGCTGAAGGTGATGAACCGCCGCCACACCCGGGCGCAGTATCTGGAAAAGATCCGGGATCTCAAGTCCCTCATCCCGGACATCGTGCTCACCTCCGACATCATCGTGGGCTTCCCGGGGGAGACCACAGAGGAGTTTGAGGACACGCTGAAGGTGCTGGAGGAGGTCCGCTTCGACGCCCTGTTTACCTTCATCTACTCCCCCCGGGTGGGCACCCCCGCCGCCAAAATGGACGACCCCATGCCCCGGGAGGAGAAGCTGGCCAACTTCAACCGCCTGGTGGCCCTCCAGGACGCCATTTCCGAGGAAAAGCACGCCGCCTACATCGGAAAGACGGTGCGCTGTCTGCTGGACGGAGTGAGCGACGACCCCCGGTATGACCTCACCGCCCGCACCCCGGGCAACCGGCTGGTCCGGGTGACGGGGGACCGGGAGGCCCTGGGGCAGTTCCGGGATGTGAAGATCACCGGGGCCAACAAGTGGTCCCTGTTCGGAGAGCTGGCATAACCGCCGTCCGCCGCTCACAGGCGGCGGGTGGCCCCCAGCTCCAGGCCCAGGGACAGGCCGGCCAGAAAGACGGCCTCCCCCTGGATGGCCTGCCGGGTGAGCTGTCCGCTCTCCAGCCGCTGGGCCAGGTCCGCGCCCTCCGGACCCAGACCCCGCAGACGGGTCAGGGCGGCCTCTACCATGCGGTCGTTGTCCGCCGCCTCCTTTTGGCTGGCCCGCAGCAGCCCGGGGATCTGGTATTCCCAGGCGTAGTCATAGAGCACCTTTTGCAGTTCTGTCATACAATACACCTCAAAACGCATCTTTCTACGTCTATTATATAACGTGGAAAGATGCGTGTCAAGGAGCGCTCATTCATGATGACCATTTTCTCCGAACGTCTTGTGATACTGCGAAAACAGGTTGGAAAGACACAGAATGATGTGTCCAAAGAATTGAAGATCGCTCTGCGTGCCTATCAAAATTATGAATATGGCACAGCGGAGCCGCGTTTGTCCACCTTAGTCAAGCTGGCGGACTTTTACGGTGTTTCCTTGGATTATCTGGCGGGCCGGAGGGACACGCCGTAGGGGTGGCCCCATGTGGCCGCCTGCCGGTTCTCCGCCGAGGAATGTCCCCCCACCGTCCCGTAGGGGCGGGGCTCGCCCCTCCCGTTGTCCCGTTCTGCTATGATCTGCCTGAAATGCCGTAGGGGCGGGTCTCCTGACCCGCCCGCCGATTTTCCCCCGCAGAGATTAGAGCTTGAGCAATCAGGCGCGCCCGTTTGGTCCAGCGCGGCGGCGCGTCTTAATTTCGGACCGACAGCGGCAGCGGCGTGGATGCGGGGGCAGTCGTTGTCCCTCCCGCGCCTGACAGTGTTCGGTAGCCCCCTAGAATTGGGCCTCGTATTCTCCGGGGGACGGGGGGAGAACGAACTGGAGCCGGAGGGAACCTGTTCCCGACGGCGATGTGAGTCTCCCCCGGCGATCCTTTGGTTTCTTTCCCATCGCTGGGAAAGAAACTCGCCCCGCAGGGCGAAATCCTACGCGCAAAATGAAAGCCTTCCGGAAACCAGCGGGAGGGGCAAGCCCCTCCCCTGCGGGATGACAGGGAAAACGGTCCTCAGCAGAGGACGGGCGGGCCAGTGTCCGCCCCTACGGCGTTTTTAGCAGCCCCGTTTGGTTTCGGAGGGACAGGCGCGGTTTCATGGCTGTGGTGGCCATCGTATTGTGCAGGACCGTAATTGCCCCGTAGGGGCGGGTCTCCTGACCCGCCCGCCCTTTGTGGACCATGACGTCCGTAGGGCGCGATGACTCGGTGCGCCGCCCCGCAGGGCGAAATCCTACGCGCAAAATGAAAGCCTTCCGGAAACCAGCGGGAGGGGCAAGCCCCTCCCCTACGGGACGGTGGGGGGACATTCCCCAGCGGAGAACAGGCAGGCGGCCACATAGGACCGCCGTCCCGATGAAGAGAAGAGAAAGAGAGTTGGTGACCCCATGGCAGAGATGACCCCCATGATGAAGCAATATCTGGAGATGAAGGAGCGCAACCCGGACTCCATCCTGTTTTTCCGGCTGGGCGACTTTTATGAGATATTCAACGAGGACGCCCGGCTGGTGTCCAAGGAGCTGGACCTCACCCTCACCACCCGGGACCGGAACAAGCCTCCGGAGGAGCGCACCCCCATGTGCGGGGTCCCCTACCACTCCTGTGACAGCTACATCGCCCGGCTCATCGCCAAGGGGTACAAGGTGGCCATCTGCGAGCAGACAGAGGACCCGGCCACGGCCAAGGGGCTGGTGGACCGGGACATCATCCGGGTCATCACTCCAGGCACCGTCATTGCCTCTTCCATGCTGGAGGAGGGGCGGAACAACTTCCTCTGCGCCGTCTACGCCGACTCCACGGCCCTGGGCCTGTGCCTGTGCGACATCTCCACCGGAGAGGTGTTCGCCACCTCCTTCCCCAGCGGAGAGGAGGCCCTGCCCCATCTGGAGAACGAGCTGGGCCGCTTCCACCCCGCCGAGGCGGTGCTGTCCGACGGGGCCTGGAACCTGGAGGGGCTGACCGGCTTCCTCCGGGAGAAGCTGGGCTGCCTGTGTGAGAACGGGGGCGAGGGCCGCTTCCGCTATGATGTGTCCCGGACCCAGGTGGAGGGCCAGTTCCGGGCGGGGCTGGACTCCCTGCCGGAGGGGGACCGGGCGGCGGTGCAGGCCACCGGCGGTTTGCTGTCCTATCTCTATGAGACCCAAAAGACCGACCTGTCCCACATCGCGGTCTTTACCTACTACACTGCGGGCCAGTTCATGGAGCTGGACCTCACCGCCCGGCAGACCCTGGAGCTCACCGAGACCATGCGGGGCAAGGAGAAAAAGGGCTCTCTGCTCTGGGTGCTGGACAAGACCCGCACCGCCATGGGACACCGGCTCATCCGGGGCTGGCTGGAGCGGCCCCTCCTCTCCCCCGTTCAGATCGCCCGGCGGCAGCAGGCGGTGAACGACCTGGTGGGGGACATCATCACCCGGGAGGAGCTGGCCCTGGAGCTGCGGGAGGTCACCGACCTGGAGCGGCTCATCGGCCGGGTGGTGTACGGCTCCGCCGGCGGGCGGGACCTGGCCGCCCTGGGGACCGGCCTGGGCCGTCTGCCCCGGCTGCGGGAGCTGCTGGAGGGCTGCCCCTCCGCCCTGCTCCAGTCCCTGCGGGAGGAGCTGGACGACCTGCCCCAGCTGCGGGACCTGCTCCAGCGGGCCCTGGTGGACGAGCCCCCCTTCTCCGTCCGGGAGGGAAAGTTTATCCGGGAGGGGTACAGCGAGGAGGTGGACCGCCTCCGCAACGTCATCGACCACGGGGCGGAGCTGCTGGCCGACCTGGAGGGCCGCACCAAGGAGCAGACGGGCATTCGGAACATGAAGGTGGGCTATAACAAGGTCTTTGGCTATTACATCGAGGTAGCCAAATCCCAGACGGACCTGGTCCCCCAGGACTGGGTGCGCAAGCAGACCACCGTCAACGCCGAGCGGTATATCTCCCAGGAGCTGAAGGAGCTGGAGCACACCATCCTCTCCGCCCAGGACAAGGTGGTAGCCCTGGAGTACCAGCTGTTCGTGGAGCTGCGGGAGGAGGTCTGCGCCCATGTGGCCCAGATCCAGGCCGCCGCGGCGGCGGTGGCCCAGGTGGATGTGCTCACCTCCTTTGCCGTGGTGGCGGCGGCCAACCAATACTGTATGCCTCTGGTGGACAGCTCCTCTGTCCTGAGCATCACGGAGGGGCGGCACCCGGTGGTGGAGAAGATGCTGAAAAACGCCGTGTTTGTCCCCAACGACACCCACATGGACGACGGGGACGACCTGTGCGCCATCATCACCGGCCCCAATATGGCGGGCAAGTCCACCTATATGCGCCAGGTGGCCCTCATCGTCCTCATGGCCCAGATGGGCTCCTTCGTCCCGGCCCGCTCCGCCCACATCGGGGTGGTGGACCGGGTGTTCACCCGCATCGGGGCCAGCGACGACCTGGCCGCCGGACAGTCCACCTTTATGGTGGAGATGAGCGAGGTGGCCCAGCTGCTGAAAAACGCCAGCCGCCGCTCCCTGCTCATCCTGGATGAGATCGGACGGGGGACCTCCACCTATGACGGCATGGCCATCGCCCGGGCGGTGCTGGAGCACTGCGCCGACCGCCGCCGCCTGGGGGCCAAGACCCTCTTTGCCACCCACTACCACGAGCTCACCGTCCTGGAGGGGCAGATCGCGGGGGTGAAAAACTATAACATTGCCGCCAAAAAGAAGAAGGGCGAGGTCATCTTCCTGCGGAAGATCGTCCGGGGGGGCGCGGACCAGAGCTATGGCATCGAGGTGGCCAAGCTGGCCGGCGTCCCGGACCGGGTGGTCCGCCGGGCCCGGGAGATCCTGGAGGAGCTGGAGAACGGCTCCGCCCCCGTAGGGGCTGATGTCCCCATCGGCCCGTCCTCTCATGACGAGCAAATTTCCCTGTGCGACCTAGGCGGGCAGACCGTGCTGAACAAGCTGCGCATGACCGATGTGAATATCCTCTCCCCCATCGAGGCCCTGAATCTGCTGGCCGAGCTGAAGCAGGATCTGAACGGGGGCTGAGGGGCTTTGAAGCGCTGCCCGCAGCAGGCGGACAGAAGACTCATTTCCACAGAGAGGTGAGACCATGACCCACCGCTATCTCGACCGCGTCTATTTGAGAGAGCCCGTCCCAGCGGGCAGTTATCTGGCTGCCCTGCCGGCAGTACGGGCTTTGGGAGACCGGGAGCATCCCCTAAAGATCCCCGCGCCCGTTACCTTCCTTGTGGGGGAGAATGGCACGGGCAAGTCCACCCTGCTGGAGGCTGTGGCCGTGGCCTGCGGCTTCAACGCCGAGGGCGGGACCCGGAATTTCAGCTTCTCCACCCGGGAGACCCACTCTCCCCTGTACCGGTATCTCACAGTGGGGCGGACGGCCTATCCCAGAGACGGCTTTTTCCTCCGGGCGGAGAGCTTTTACAACGTGGCCACCAACATCGACGAGATGGATGAGGAGCCGGGGCCGGGTGGCCGGGTCATTGACAGCTACGGCGGGGTATCCCTCCACCGTCAGTCCCACGGGGAGAGCTTCCTCTCCCTGGTGGAGCACCGCTTCGGCGGACAGGGGCTCTATCTGCTGGACGAGCCGGAGGCCGCCCTGTCCCCCGCCCGTCTGATGACCCTGCTGGTCCACATCCGGCACCTGGTGGGGCAGGACTCCCAGTTCCTCATTGCCACCCACTCCCCCATCCTGATGTCCTATCCCGGGGCCTGCATCTACCAGCTGTCGGAGGCGGGGATCACCCAGGTGGACTACCGGGATACAGAGCACTACCAGCTGACCCGGCGGTTCCTGGAGGCCCCGGAGCAGATGATGGAGCTGTTGTTTCAAGAGTTGTAGGGACGGCCCCGCCGGCCCCTGTTAGAAGCCTGTGTAAGGAAGAGGTACACCATGCCAAACATCCAAGTTTTAGACCCCCATGTGGCCGATCTGATCGCCGCCGGAGAGGTGGTGGAGAGGCCCGCCTCCGTGGCCAAGGAGCTGATGGAGAACGCCATCGACGCCGGAGCGTCCAGCGTGACAGTGGAGATCGCCCACGGCGGCCTCACCTTCCTGCGGGTGACCGACGACGGGAAGGGGATCCCGGCGGACCAGCTCCGGACGGCCTTCCTCCGCCATGCTACCAGCAAGCTGCGCACCGAGTACGACTTGGAGGCCATCGGCACCCTGGGCTTTCGGGGGGAGGCCCTGGCGGCCATTGCCGCCGTCTCCCGGGTAGAGGTGATGAGCCGGACGGCGGACGCCCCGTTGGGGGCCTCCCTGGCCCTGGAGGGGGGCGAGCCCGGCCCGGTGGAGGAGGCGGGCTGCCCCCTGGGGACCACGATGGTGGTGCGTGACCTGTTTTACAATACCCCCGCCCGGCTGAAGTTTATGAAGAAGGACGCCGCTGAGGGGGCCGCCGTGTTCGCGGTGGTCCAGCGGGTCGCCCTGTCCCACCCGGAGGTGAGCGTGAAGTTCCTCCGGGACGGGAAGCAGGAGCTGCTCACCCCCGGGGACGGACAGCTGCAAAGCGCCGTATACGCCGTTCTGGGCCGGGAGCTGGCCCTGGGCTTCACCCGGGTGAAGGGCTCTGGGGAGGAGATGTCGGTCACCGGCTTTGTGTCCAAGCCCGCCTGCTGCCGGGCCAGCCGGAACTGGCAGTTCTTCTTTGTCAACGGCCGGCAGGTGAAGTCCCGGCTGATGCTGGCCGCCCTGGAGGAGGCCTACCAGAACCAGAAGATGGTGGGCCGCTTCCCCGCCTGTGTGCTCCACCTGGAGGTAAAGCTGAGCGCGGTGGATGTGAATGTCCACCCCGCCAAGACGGAGGTGAAGTTCGGCAGCGAGCGGGCGGTGTTCAGCGCCGTGTACCACGCGGTGCGCGCCGCCCTGGAGGGGGACCGCACCCGGCCCGCGGCGGTGCTGGAGCCCGCCCAGCCTGCCTCGGTACCCGCGCGCGCCCCCGCGCCTGCTCCGGCGGCGGAGCCCACCCGGACCGAGGCGTCCGCCCCCCTGCTGGCCGTCCATGACTCCGCCAGCCCGGTCCCGAAGCGGCCGGTTCGGAGCGATCCGCTCCTCCGGCCCCAGGCGCTGTCCCCCCAGCCTGTCCGCCCTGCCCCTGTCCCGCCGGAGCGGACAGGCTCCGTACCCCCCGTGAACAGGGAAACTACTTGTCGGAAGCAGGCGGGACCTGCCCTCAGTCCTGTGGAAGAAAATGTGGATAATGTGGATAAGTCGGTGGACAATGTGGAAAACGTCCGCCAGACGGCGACAGATCCTGTCGAAAACAGGCCGGAGCCGCCCTGTCCCGCCCCTGAAGAGACGAAAAAAGCGCCGGAGATGCCCGCGGAGCCGGCTCCGGAGAGCCTGCTCCCCCAGGAGGAGCCCTGGCGGCTGGCAGGCGAGGTGCTGAACACCTACATCATCGTGGAGCAGGGGGACAAAGTGCTGTTCATCGACAAGCACGCCGCCCACGAGCGGATGAACTTCGACCGCATGAAGGCGGAGGGCTACGATCCCATGTCTCAGACGCTCCTGGCCCCGGCGGTGTGCCGCCTGTCCCCGGAGGAGCACGCCGCGCTGACCGCCCGGCTCCCCCTGCTGGAGGAGTTCGGCTTTGCCGTGGAGGACTTCGGCGGCGGGGCTCTCATCGTCCGCCGGGCCCCCTTTGACGTGGATCCGGGGGACATTGAGGCCACCCTCACCGAGATCGCCCGGAAGCTGCTGTCCACCGGATCCGCCGACCCGGCGGCGGCCCGGGACGAGCTGCTCCACACCATGGCCTGCAAGGCGGCCATCAAGGGGGGCTGGCGCACCAGCCCCCAGGAACTGGAGCGGGTGGCCCGGGCGGTGATGTCCGGCCAGGTCCGCTATTGCCCCCACGGCCGTCCCGTGGCCATCGAGCTGACCCGGGGACAGCTGGAAAAGCAGTTCAAGCGGGCCTGAGGCCCGGAAGGATACTTGCAATTTTACTTCGGAGGTGGTACGATGCCCCCAAAGATCCTGGTGATCGTCGGCCCCACAGCCTCGGGCAAGACCCGGCTGGCGGTGGAGCTGGCCCATGAGTGGAACGGAGAGGTGGTCTCCGCCGACTCCATGCAGGTCTACCGCCGCATGGACATCGGCACGGCCAAGCCCACAGCGGAGGAGATGGACGGGATCCCACACCACATGATCGACGTGGCCGACCCCGGGGAGGACTTCTCCGCCGCCCGGTATGTGGAGATGGCCTCGGCCTGTGTGGATGGGATCCTGGCCCGGGGCAGGCTGCCCATCGTGGCCGGGGGGACAGGGCTGTATATCGACTCCCTGCTCTCCGGGCGGACCTTCGCCGCCTTCTCCCCCGACAGCCCCCTGCGGGGGGAGCTGGAGGCTGAACTGGCCCGGCGAGGCGGGGCGGCCATGCTGGAGGAGCTGGCCCGGGTGGATCCGGAGACCGCCGCGCGCCTCCACCCCAACGACCACAAGCGCATCGTCCGGGCCCTGGAGGTGTTCCGCTCCACCGGCAGGACCATCTCCCAGCACGACCGGGAGACCCGTGCCCTCCCCCCCCGCTATGACGCACTCACCATCGGCCTGACCTTCCGGGAGCGGGACGACCTGTGGGCCCGCATCGACCAGCGGGTGGACCAGATGGCCCGGGACGGCCTGGAGGCGGAGGTGCGGGGGCTGCTGTCCTCCGGGCTGCCCCGGACGTGCACCGCCATGCAGGCCATTGGCTATAAGGAATTTGTGGCCGCGGTGGATGGACAGATCTCCTGGAAGGAGGCGGAGGAACTGGTGAAGCTCCGCTCCCGGCAGTATGCCAAGCGGCAGCTGACCTGGTTCCGCCGCCGGGAGGGGACCCAGTGGATCACCTGGGAGAAAGAACCAGATTTTGGCACTGCCCGGCGGCGTTCGACGGAATTTATCCGGGAGGCTGGGTTAGGATAGAGGCACTTCAAGCGCGGCTCCGGCCGGGGCCCCGCCAGAGAAAAAAGGAGTGCTACATCATGCAGAAAACAAATAACCTCCAGGAGATCTTCCTCACCCAGGTCCGCCGGGACCGCCGCCCCGTGACCATGTTTTTGATGAACGGTTATCAGATGCGGGGCTATGTCACCGGCTTTGACGCCTTCACGGTGGTCCTCAGCAGCGACGGCAAGCAGATGGTCATTTACAAGCATGCCATCTCCACCATCGTGCCTGAGCGCCCCGTGGCGCTGTGCGAGCCCGGGGAGGTCTGAGACGTCCCCGCCCCGGGACATGCGGAGGGCGGCCCGGCCCGCCCTCCGCCCGGGGATCTATGAGCTCTGCCTCCGCCCGGCGGGGCCGGAGCTGATGAATCCCACGGATTTCAAGAGAAAGAGAGAACTGCCATGAAACAAGGGAAAGCCCTGATCACCTTTGTGATGGTCCTGCTGGCGGCCGCCCTGACGTGCTATTTGGGCTATTATGTGTGGGATACCTTTCAGGAGCCCTTTACCACCACCTACGCCTATGAGTATGAGCTCAACGACAGCGTGGAGGCCGAGGGCCTCATCGTCCGCCGGGAGCAGGTGCTCCCCGGCGCTCAGGGGATCCTGGATGTGACCCGGGGCGAGGGGGAGCAGGTGGGGCTGGGCCAGCAGATCGGTCTGGTCTATCGGGATGACCAGGCCCAGCAGGCCCAGGAGCAGCAGGAGGCCCTGCGGATGGAGCTGGTCCAGCTCCGGTACGCCATCGGCCAGGGCGGAGACGCCGCCTCAGCGGCCAGAGTGGATGAGGAGATCCTCCAGGCCCTGGTGGCGCTGCGCAGCTCCGCCGCCCTGAACGATTACAGCAGCCTGGAGGACCAGGTGCTGGAGGTGAAGAGCAGTGTGCTGCGCCGGGAGTACGCCTATGGCGCGGATCTGAGCGCGGTAGACCTGGCCGCCCGCCTCACCGAGATGACCGCCCAGTATGAGGCGCTGCGGGCCCAGAACTATGACGCCGTCACCCGGATCACCGCCCCGGTGTCCGGGACCTTCTCCGCCCTGGTGGACGGGTATGAGACCCTGATCGATCCGGATACCGCCCTCCAGCTGACCCCGGAGGGGTTGTCCGGCCTGATGAAGCAGCCCCCGGAGGCCGACCGCACCGCGGCGGGGAAGCTCATCACCTCCAACCAGTGGCAGTTTGCCGCCCTGGTCACCCAGGAGGAGAGGGAGCGGCTGGCGCGGGAGAGCGGCGTGACCCTCCGCTTTGCCAGCGACTTTACCCAGGACATCCCCATGGAGGTGGTCCGGGTGGGAGAGCCGGAAAACGGACAGGCGGTGGTGGTGCTGTCCACCGACCACTGCCTGGAGCAGACCACCCTGCTGCGCCGCCAGACGGCGGAGCTGATCTTTGACAGCCGGAGCGGCCTGCGGGTGCCGAAGGGGGCGGTGCGCATGATCGACGGGACGCGGACCGATGAGGAGACCGGCGAGACCACCCAGTACAGCACCCTGGGCGTCTATGTGGTGACGGCGGGCCGGGCGGAGTTCAAGCCGGTGGAGATCCTGGCCGAGGGGGACGAGTTCTATGTGGTCCGTTCGGTGAACCAGGACCGGAAGGCGCTGCGGGCCGGGGACGAGGTGGTCATCCGGGGCACCGGCCTGTACGATGGAAAGCTGCTGGAGTTCTGACGGGCGCGGCCTGCCGGAGGAACAGCCAGAGACAGAAATACAGAAAGAGGGAGCGGAAATGTCTATTCAGGAGCACGTCAATACAGTCAAAGAGACCATCGCCGCCGCCGCCCGGGCGGCGGGGCGGGACCCGGGGGAGATCACCCTGTGCGCCGCCACCAAGGTGCAGACGGACGATACCATTCGTCAGGCCATCGCCGCGGGGATCGCGGTGTGCGGCGAGAACCGGGTCCAGGAGCTCACCGCTCACCTGGCCGCCGGCGCCTATGCCGGGGCCCAGGTCCATTTCATCGGCCACCTCCAGACCAACAAGGTCAAGCAGGTGGTGGGAAAGGCGGCGCTGATCCACTCGGTGGACTCCCAGCGGCTGCTTCAGGCCATCGACAGCCAGGCGGGCAAGCTGGGCCTGGTGCAGGACATCCTGCTGGAGGTCAACATCGCCGGGGAGGAGAGCAAGGGGGGCTGCACCCCGCAGGAGGCGGAGGAGCTGGCCGCCCTGGCGGAGGGGATGGACCATGTGCGCCTGCGGGGGCTGATGGCCATCCCTCCGGTTTCTCCGGAGCCTGGGGCCAACCGCCCGTTTTTTGCGGCGATGCGTCAGCTTTTTGTTGACATAAAGGGAAAAATGGCCCATAATCAAGACGATATGGATTGCCTGTCCATGGGCATGAGCGGGGATTATGCCGACGCCATCGCCGAAGGCTCCACGCTGGTGCGGGTGGGGACCGCCCTGTTCGGGCCCCGGCCCCCCATGACAAAGCAATAAGGTCCGCGTATACTTCCTGAGAAAAGAGGGTTTCACTATGGGATTTTTGGACGAGTTTAAGCGGCTGGCCCACCCCTATGAGGATGAGGAAGAGGACAACTTCGAGGACGACTTTGACGCCTCCCCCCGTCCCATCGAGCGCCGGGAGCGGGAACGCGCCCCCCGGAGCGAACCGGCGTACTCCAGCCCCGTGATGGACGAGCTGGAGGCCCGCCGGAGCAACAAGGTGGTCAATATCCGGGCTGCCACCCAGCTCCAGGTGGTGCTGGTCAAGCCGGAGCGCTTTGAGAACGCCAGCGAGATCGCCGACCACCTGCGGGAGAAGCGCACGGTGGTGCTGAACCTGGAGTCCACCAATAAGGAAATTGCCCGCCGCCTGCTGGACTTCCTGTCCGGCGTGGCCTATGCCAACGAGGGCAAGATCAAGAAGGTGGCCATCTCCACCTACATTATCACCCCCTATAACGTGGACATTCTGGGGGATCTGATCGACGAGCTGGAGAACAACGGGCTGTATTTTTAAGGGGAGGACCCCATGAAGAAAAAATACCTGGTCCCGGCCGCGGCTGCCGCGGCGGCGCTGGTCCTGCTGGCCGCCGCCCTCCTGTGGTACGGGCGGAGCCGGTCATTCCGGGCGGTGTTTCCACTGTCCGGCTCTGTGGAGGTGTCCTGCCGGGCCCAGTGGACGCCGGAGGAGGGACAGGGCTATGCCCGGGACCTGACCGGGGAACAGACCAGCCAGGTGCTGGGAGCCCTGAAGGAGCAGCAGCTCCGCCGCCGGTATGGGGACCTTCTGCCCTGGGGCGGGGAGGGGCCGGTGACCTCCTCCATGGGGGAGAGCCTGCTGCTCACCTTCCGGGACCGGAGCGGGGTGTCCTGTGAGCTGCTGTTTTTGGGGGACCGGATGTGGCTCCACGACCTGGAGCGGGACTGGGGGGCCAGCTATTCCCTCTCCGGCGGCCAGGTCTTCCAGGAGGAGTTGACCGGCGTTGTCTATGAGCTGGTGCGCCCCAAGGCGGAGACCGTGGGGACGGTGTACGCGGATCTGGACGGGGACGGCTCTGACGAGACGGTGCGGCTGTGCGCGGAAGAGACGGTGGAGCCCGACGAGAGCGGGGTCCCTCTGGTCACCGATGAGGCGGCCCTGCGCCCCTACCGCCTGGAGACGGAGGTGGACGGCCGGGCGGCGGCCTGCGCCCTTGGGGATGCGGGAGAGCGGTACGAAGGAGTGGCGCGCCTGTTTGTCACCGCGGACCGGGCCGGTGCGCCGGTGATCGTGGCTGGGCTGTCCGAGGAGGGGGAGAGCGGAGAACTCGCGGTATACGCCCTCTCCTGGGACTCCGGGACCGGCTCCTTCGTCCGGCTGGAGGCGCCCAGGTACTCCATTCAGGGGCTTTTGGAGGGAACAACGGCCCATGTGGTGGTGCCGGAGACCGGAAATGCGGAGGACTTGGATCTGAACTGGTGGCTGTCCCGGCAGAACGCCCAGACTGCCCCGGAGGCAGGACAGCCCGGAGCCCCGGAGCAGGCCGGTGGGATCTGCGGCGTGGGACCGGCGGAACAGGGGATCCAAGTGGTCCAGCCCCTGTGGAACAGGGACCAGGCAGAGAAAATGGGCTGGCTGGTGACCCAGGTGACCTGGAAGGACAGAGAGCCGGCGGTGGTCAGCCAATATTTTGACTGGCAGGCCGAAGCCGCGGAAGATGTGCTGCGCTGAGACCGGCGCTTTGATTAGGAGGTAATGAACGATGCTGACTCCCCAGGAGGTTTCCGAGCGCGCCTTTCCCAAGGCGTCCTTCGGCGGGTATAATATGACCCAGGTGGACGAGTTCCTGGACGTGCTGACCGAGGATTACAGCGCCCTGTACAGCGAGAATGCGGTGCTCAAAAGCAAAATGAAGGTGCTGGTGGAGAAGGTGGAGGAGTACCGCTCCACAGAGGAGGCTATGCGGAAGGCCCTGATGACCGCCCAGCGCATGGCGGATGACCTGGTGAAAGAGGCCGAGCAGAAGCGGGACCAGATCCTTCAGGAGGCTGCCGCGGAGGCACAGAAGAAGGTGGACTCCATCCGCCAGGAGGCGGAGGCGGAGCAGTTCCGCCTGGCCGCGGCCCAGAAGGAGACTGCGGGCTATGTGGCCAAGGTGAAGGCCCTCCACGCCCAGGCCCAGGCCTATCTGGATCAGCTGGACCAGCTGGTCCCCGCGGCCCCCGACCAGCAGGAGGAGAAGATGGAGGAGGCCGTCTCCGACATCGACGACAGCGTCCAGCGCTTGGTAGCCCAGGCCATGGCGGAGGCCGCTGCGGAGAACGAGAAGGTCCGCCAGGCTGGGGAGAGCCAGCCTGCCGAAGATCTGTCCGATACCGCCGAGTTTCCGGCACAGAAGGTTCAACCGGAGGAAAACGGGGACATGGAAAAGACCACCCGGATCGACTTTGGAGAGCTTCAGTTCGGTCGGGACTATGAGATCAAGTAGATCCATTTCGGTCCTGCCCTCAGAAATCGCCCGGCCGCGCCTATCGTGCGTGTCAGCGGCTTCCGCTTGTGTTTTTTCCTCAAATGTGTTATACTGAGGGCCCTGAGAGGGGCAGAATACGGCATACAGCCGGAGGGAGGTGCCTGACCTGGGAGAGGGTATCAAGATCGTGGCCAAAAACAGCAAAGCCTACCACGACTACTTCATTGAGGAAAAATATGAGGCCGGCATCGAACTGGCCGGTACCGAGGTCAAGTCCATCCGCCAGGGCCATGTGAATCTAAAGGACTCCTTCTGCCTCATTAAGGACGGAGAGATGTCTGTCATTGGAATGCACATCAGCCCCTATGAGAAAGGCAACATCTTTAACAAGGACCCTCTGCGGCAGCGCCGCCTGCTGATGCACAAACGGGAGATCCTGAAGCTTTTTGCCAGGATCAAGCAGGACGGCTACTCCCTGATCCCCCTGTCCATCTACTTCCGTGGGCCAAGAGTCAAGCTGGAGCTGGGCCTGGCCAAGGGCAAAAAGCTCTATGATAAGCGGGAATCTGCGGCCAAACGAGACGCCAAGCGGGAGATGGACCGAACGATGAAATCCAGAGGCCGGTACTGAGATGATCCGGCGGACGGCCCCTGGGCCGTCACAGAAAGGAGTGCTTTTTATGGCACAGAACCCCATTGTCACCATCGAGATGGAGGACGGCGGCGTCATCAAGGCGGAGCTCTATCCCCAGACGGCGCCCAACACGGTCAATAACTTTATCAGCTTGATCCAGAAGGGCTATTATGACGGCCTGATCTTCCACCGGGTGATCCCCGGCTTTATGATCCAGGGCGGCTGCCCCGATGGGACCGGCATGGGCGGTCCCGGCTACTCCATCAAGGGCGAGTTCACCCAGAACCGCTTCCGGAACGACCTGACCCATGACCGGGGCGTGCTGTCCATGGCCCGGACCATGGCTCCCGACTCCGCGGGCAGCCAGTTCTTTATCATGGTGGAGAAGGCCCCCCATCTGGACGGCCAGTATGCCTCCTTCGGCAAGGTCATCGAGGGCATGGAGGTGGCGGACGCCATTGTCTCCACAAAGCGGGACTGGAACGACAAGCCCCGCCAGCCCCAACGGATGAAGAAGGTCAGCGTGGACACCTTCGGCGTGGACTATCCTGAGCCTGAGAAGGTCTGATTTTTCCCGAGTAAGCATCTTCCGTACCGGCGCGCAAGGGCGCGCCGGTACGGCTCCAGCTTTTGATTTTCCCCAACCTGAGCGCTTTTCTCCCAAACGGCGGCGGAGCCGCCGTCCCAAGCCGAAGCCCAGCGCAGCGGGTTCGGTTTGGAGAGGAGGAGCAGCGAAATGAGCGAGCTTTCGGCTTTAGCCGGAAGCGAGGGATATGGAGCTTGCGACGACGAGGGGGCGTACCGGTTTCGACGGGGACACGGAAGTGGAAATAGCGGGCGGTGGCGCCTGGCCACCTTAAAACGGGCATTCTTTATAAATTAAAGAACAACGATAACTACGCTTACGCTGCCTGATTAACGGCGGCCGTCTGACCCGGAAGGACCACGAGCCGGGATCAGGCGTCGTTTAGTGGTGCACGTGCGCCGGCAAAGCTTTGAGCCGGCCATGAATCATGAAGCTTACCTGACCTCCAGGCGTGACGGCTTGCCTGGAGCGAGGGGAACAGGGCGGTCACGCCGCCCGGAATAACCGTCTGCGCCCGGAGAAGTTTCCATGGAAGGGTTTTCGGACGGGAGTTCGACTCTCCCCGCCTCCACCATAAAAATAACCACACCGAAGGGTGTGGTTATTTTTATGGATGCCTTCAGAAATTGAAACGCTCGGGCGAAGTCAATTCGCCCTGCGCAAGGGTTTTGCCTTGAAACTTCCTCACCGGATGAACCGGGGCACTCCCAAATCTCCATCCCGGGTACAGCGGTGCAGGACCACTACGAACCAGGCAAACACCACAAGGCCCTTGGCAATGCTGGAAATGCTGATGCTCCACCACACGCCATCCAGTCCCAGCACGGTGGCGCTGAGCAGGATGGCCATGGGGATGCGGGCAGCGTTGCCGATGACCCCGGCCAGTGTCGGAGGCATGGGCCGCCCTAGACCCTGGAAGGCGCCGGAGGAGGTGATCTCCAGGCACATGAGGATCTGAGAATAGCCCATGATACGCAGATAGCTTACGCCGGTGCGGACCACCTCTTCCTCCTGGATGAACACTCGTACCAGAGGTGCGGGGAACACCACCAGCATAACGGTGGTAAAACAGCTCCATGCGACGATCATTCCCACGGCCGTCCAGTATCCCCGGCAGATACGGTCCAGTCTGCGGGCACCGAAGTTCTGGGCAATAAAGGCGTTTACTGCGGTGGCGAAGCCCTCCGCTGTGGTATAGGAGATGGATTCGATCTGGGTGCCCACCTTTTGAGCGGCAATGGCGGCGTCCCCCCAGCCGGCCACGATCCGCGCGATGAACATGGAGAGGCTGGAAAAAAACATGCTCTGGATGGACACCGGAAGGCCGATCCGCAGCATCTCCAGCCATGCCCGTCCCTGGCTGGGCCGGAAGGGATGGATATGGGGAAAGAGGGTGGTCTCCCGCCGGGCGGCGAGGAGGAACATGGCGGTCACAATGGCCTGAGCCAGCACGGTGGCTGCTGCCGCTCCGGCTACCTCCATCCGGGGGAAGGGGCCCACCCCGAAGATCATCAGCGGGTCCAGCAGGATGTTGCCCACCAGGCCCACCGCGGTGGAACGCAGGACCACCACGCTGCTGCCCATGGCGGTAAACAGGCCGGTAAAGATCTGGTTGAAGAAGGAGAAAAGAAAACCCAGCGCGACGATCACCAGGTAGACCCGGGCGTCTGAGTTGACCTGGGGGCTGTTCAGCTTAAAAAAGGCGATCAGAGGCCCGTTGAGGAGGATGCACATGGCGGTAAACAGGATGACCAGCAGCGCGCCCAGATGGAAGGCCGCCTGGCCGTAACCAGCGGCGCGCTCCGGGGCCTGCGCCCCCAGCTCATGGGCGACCTTTACCTGTCCCCCCAGGCGGGGGATCATGGCCAGCCCGTTGGCCAGCCACAGATACATCCCTGCCGCCCCCACTGCCGCCACCGCGTCGGCAGAGAGCCGGCCGATCCAGATCATATCGGTCATGTTATAAGCCATCTGGATCAAGGAGGTGGCCATAATAGGCAGCGCCAGACTGGTCAGGCTTCCGACGATGGAGCCCTCCAGCAGGTCTACATTTCGTGCCACGTGATCCCTCCTTATAGCTCTGTATTTTGTATCCATCAGTTGTCCAATCGGTATTATATCATAGAAATTTTACTTTGCAACGGCCCTATGGTTCCGGGTTCAGCCCGAACTTGAACAACGGCAGGACATTTTGGAAGAATCCCTCAAAGTTGTTCCCTGCGCTGACGCAGACAGAGTAAAACCGCGAATGATATCAAAACCAAAACAGCGGAATAACAACGGCGTTCTTCGAGAAGTTGATCGTTTCAGCATTGATAACTTTGGCCCTGAAAAGTTGCGTCTGAAAGGTCTGCACAGAGAAAAGGACGGCCTGCGGGCCTGTCGTAAAATAGGCAGCTAAGACAAAACGAGAGGCTAACCCTTTGAGGGTTGGCCTCTTGTCTCGTTTGCCTTCCTTTGCATGAGTTTTCAAAAAAGATGCTCATAAGAAATATTTGTTTTTGCGGCACATCCGTTGCGTCAAAAGGGGGTGCTAACGGCCGACATGCGCTGAATTGGGAGCACTCACAGCAGGCCGGTCAGACTACTCGACTCGCATCATCCGGTAGCCGACGCCAATATGGGTCTGGATATACTGGGGAGAGCCGGGTTCCTGTTCCAGCTTTTTTCTCAGGGTTGCCATAAAGACCCGCAGGGAAGCAATGTCGTTTTCCCAGCTGCGTCCCCAGATCTGCTGGGTGATAAAGGTATGAGTCAGGACCTTGCCCACATTTCTGCACAGCAGGCACAGCAGCTTATACTCGCTGGGGGTCAGATGGAGCTCCTTCCCGTCTAAAAATGCGCATCCGGCGGCATAGTCCACTTTCAGCTTACCGTTGGTAAAGACGGCGTCTGCATTGGCCACTCCGGACTGGGCATCCAGACGGCGCTGGGTGACCCGCAGTCGGGCCAGCAGCTCCTCAACTGAAAAGGGCTTGGTCAGATAGTCGTCAGCGCCGGCGTCCAGGGCGTCGATCTTATCAGTGTCCTCGCTCCGGGCGCTGATGACGATGATGGGCAGATTGGACCAGGAGCGCACACGGCGGATGACCTCCACGCCATCAATATCCGGCAGTCCCAGATCCAGCAGAATCACATCCGGATTATGGGAAGAGGCTTCTAAAACCGCGGACTCGCCATTGACTGCGGTCAAGTACCGGTAATCGTGGGCTTTTAATGTGGTCGTGATCAGGTTGCGGACGGCGGTGTCATCCTCAACCACCAAGATCAAAGGCTTATTCATGCAATTCTACCTCCCCTGCAGGTACAGAAAATGTGAAGATGGCTCCATGGGGACTGCGGTCTGCGACTGCAATTTCTCCGCCATGGGCATTGATGATCGACTTGCACAGGGCCAGGCCGAGCCCCATGCTGCGGCGGCTGTCGGCGATCGGATCGGAGGCGCTGTAAAACATATCGAAGATATGGGGCTTTGCCTGATCCGAAACCCCGGGCCCAGTATCGGAAACAGAGACCTGGAGCCAGCCTCCACGCCGCTCCCACGCGATATCGATCTCTGTCCCAGGTGGTGTATACTTGATAGCGTTGTTGATTAAATTGATGAGGACCTGGACGATCAGCTTGGCATCGATCTGCGCCAGCAGATATTCTTCGCTGTTTTGCACACGCAGATTATATTGTGCACATCTGCGGTCGACGTGCCGCAGCGCTTCCACCACGACTTCATCGATCAGCTCAGTGGAGATATGCAGATTCATTCTGCCATCCTCCAGTCTGCTGACAGACAGCAGATTTTCCACCAGGTCGATCAGCCACATCGCATCGTCGTAGATGTCCATGCACATCTGCTCTTTGGTCTTTGTGTCAAACAAATTCCCATTGGAGAGCAAATTGCTTGCATTCCCGGAGATCGAAGTCAGCGGGGTGCGCAGGTCGTGGGAGATGGACCGGAGCAGGTTGGCGCGCAGCTGTTCATTTTTCGCCAGGACAGCGGCAGCTTCCTTCTCCTCCAGATTCTTTTGGTTTTCCAGAGCGAGGGCGCATTCCCCCAGGACAGAGAGCAGGATGCTGGTCTCGAAGGAGTCCAGAGGGCTGTCCGCTGCGGCGATTCCCATGACCCCGTACACCAGATCGCCGGTCCGGATGGATAGATAGATACAGCAGGCATCTGAAAGGGTCTCGGTCCCCGCGCCAGCCCGCTTGTTGTTGGTGACGACCCATTGTGCCACATCCATTTCCTTTGGCGTGGTATACCGGGCGGTGGAAGTAGTTCCCGAATCTGTCAGAAAGATTTCCGGAGCCAGCAATTTGTTGTTTTCAATGGGATATACGATAATATCACGCTGAAGGATCTTTAACAGCTGCTTTGCTGTGACGGAGCGGATCTCTTTTGGGGAACTGGCCTTTTGGAGGTTCTGATCCGTTTCAAACAGCAGCTTGGTGCGCCAGGCCAGCTCTGCCGAACGTTTTGCGTGCAGCTTGAGTTTGGAGGCTAGGGAGCCGGTCATCAGCGAGGCCAGGAACATCACCAGAAAGGTGACCGGGTATCCGCTGTCATAGGCGTGCAGGGAAAAACGGGGCACAGTAAAGAAGAAGTTGAAAGTCAGAACGCCGGCAATGGATGAGATCATACTGCAAACAGAGCTTTTGGTAGATACTGAGATCAGCATGACGCCCAGGATGTAAAGGGTGATAATATTGGCCTCTGTGAAACCCCAGTGGTAAAATAAAAATCCGATCAGTGTGGCCAGGACGAGGATCATTGCGCTTTTCAGCAAATCCAGAATCGATATGGCGGGGGGGGGAGAGGGATCCCAATGTCGGGCGGCGGTCCCACTGTCGGGAATGATATGGATGTCCAGCTCTGGCGTCAATTCGATCAGCCGATCAGTCAAAGCTGTTTTCCGAAACGGGGAGTGATGGACTCCGCTTCGGCCCAGCACGATCTTTGTAACACCTGCCAGGCGGGAAAACTCCGCGATCTGATCCGCTACATCATCACCGTAGACCGTTTCGATCGAAGCACCCAGCTGCTGGGCCAGATGCAGATTGGCTTGGAGCCGGGCTTTATCTTCCTGCGCCATCCATTGAAATGCCTTGGTTTCTACAAATAATGCGGTAAAGCTGCATCTGAATGCGCCTGCCATGCGGGCCGCTGTGCGAATGATCTTCTCATTGGAGGGGGATGGAGACAGGCAGACCAGAATGTGGTCATGAGTCCGATACATCGCTTTGCTGTGTACTGTTTGCGCGGAACGTGCTGCCCGGTCCGCGCACCGCCGAAGCCCGATCTCACGCAGGGCGCTTAACTGTACCACAGTATATCCGGCCAGAAGCTCCCCCCCATTTTGCCGGAGGAGCCGCTGCTGAAGCTGCTCCGGCTCAATATCGATGAATTCTACCTGAGCGGCATGGTCAAAGATCCGGTCCGGTATTCGGTCGGGCACAGAGGTGCCGGTCACGGAGGATACGGCTTCCTGAATACTTTCTATATGCGAAATATCCAGAGTGGTATAGACGTTGATCCCAGCCTTCAGCAGCTCTTCAATGTCCTGGTAACGCCTCATGTGCCGGGCTTCCTCCGCGTTCAAGTGGGAAAGCTCATCGATCAGGATCAGATCCGGATGCCGCTTCAGGCAGGCGTCCAAATCCAGCTCCTCCACGGTCCGGCCATCTTTTTGCATTTTCTTGCTAGGCAGCGTCTCAAAACGGGAGGCGGCTGTTCCGGTTTCAGGCCATAGGCTGCAGGAAAGTGTACCGATGACGACATCTGTGCCTGACCGCTGCGCCTGTTCCCCTGCCTGTAACATTCGGCAGTGCTTTCCCGCTCCGGGGAAATAGCTGGAAAAAATCGAGAGCTTGCCATGTTTCTTCGCGGCTGATTGTCCCAATGTGTTGCGATCCATATCAATCCCTCCTTTCAAACCATCCTATTATAGCACACTCCGGTCATGGTTGTCCGCAGAGCAGGTGGATCAATTTCAGTATATATGGGCGGGATTCGCCGTTGTGCCATAAGAGTCGCTGATGCACCGAACTTTGCTCCAAAACGCTTACTTCCACTGTGCCATCTAAAATATCAACAGACTGAGGCTGCAGTGTGATGTCGCGGTACTGTACAGATGACATGGCAGTATGGTCAGATACAAGGGCAAGATCGACAGAGCCGCAGGCAAGGGCGCCGGTGAGTTCCTGCTCTTCTCCAAGGACCAGCGTGCAGTGGAGGTCAGGATGCTGGCTGCTGAGTTCCTTTAATGCAGCAGAAACCACAGGGACAAAATCCAGCCGGGAGGTGGCTACCCTCACATGGGTGCCTGCCCCTGGGTGCTCCTCTTTATTTTGCGGCGCTGCCAGCCAATCATCCAGTTTTGACATCAGAACGTATCCGCAAACGAAGATTGCGGCAAAACCGCCCAACAGTACCAGAACTTCCACTCCTATCCCTCCCCTTGAACAGAACAGGATTACTTCTTTATATACGGAAGCATTTTTGAAGATCCCGCTGAGTACCCATGACTAGGACGGTGCTGTGGGCGGGCAGGCAGGTATCCGGCGCAATGACTGTCATGGAAAATTTTCCGTCCTGCTTGATGGCCATGATATTCACATGAAACCGTTTCCGAACGTCCAGCTGCCGAATGGTTTTCCCGACCCAGCTGTCCGGGACCTCCACCTCGAAGATCGCATAGTCATCGCCCAAAGAAATGTAATCAAAAATATGGTCAGAGCTGTATCGAATGGCAGTCCAGAAAGCCATCTGTTTCTCCGGATATACCACCTCATCCGCACCGTTGCGCAGCAGGAATTTGGCCTGTACATCCCGGGCGGCCCTTGCCACCACTTTTTTGGCGCCCAATTCCTTTAAGAGGGAGGCGGTCTCCAGGGAACTCTGAAAATTGTCCCCAATGGCAACAATGCACACATCAAAATTCCGCACGCCAAGATCCGCAAGAAATTCTGCGCTGGTGCTGTCCCCGATCTGTGCATTTGTGACAAAGGGTAAAATGGCGTTGACCCGCTCCTCATTTTGATCCACGGCCATGACCTGATGCTTCAGTTCATTCAGCTTCATTACGATGTGGCGGCCAAAGCGGCCCAAGCCGATCAGAAGAATCGTTTTCATAAATCCTCCGTTTTGATTCTTTATCCCACAGTGATCCGTTCCTGGGGCAGGCGGGCATTGCTGCCCAAGGTGTTGGAGAGGGCCGCAAAAATCAGGGTGAGCCCGCCGACCCGGCCAAAGAACATCAATGCAATTAAAATCAGATGGGAGATGCAGCCCAAGTGCGGTGTGACGCCCAGGGACAGGCCCACTGTCCCGATGGCGGATGCCGTTTCAAACAAGCTGGTTAGAACAGGCAGGCCTTCGAGCCGGCTGATGGCCAGTCCGCCGCACAAAAACAGGACCAGATACATCATCATGATCGTTGCAGCCTGAGATACGGTTTCGCTGGCAATGCGACGGTGAAAGAAATGCGGATCTGCCCGGCGGCGGAACACGGCAAAAGCGCTGGCCAGCAACACCGCCAAAGTCGTGGTCTTCATGCCGCCTGCGGTAGAGCCGGGCGACCCGCCGATCAGCATCAAAATGGTGATCAGTGATTGACCTGTTTCGCTCATGGAAGTGAGGTCCGCTGTATTGAAGCCGGCAGTCCTGGGTGTAACGGCTTGGAAAACAGACAGCAGGAAGCGCCTCCCGACCGGTTCCTGAGAAAACTCAAAGAAGAAAAAGTAGACGGTGGGGACCAGGATCAGGGCGCCGGTCACAGTCAGGATCACCTTGCTCTGCATCCGGTACTTTTTGAAATGCAGCCGGTTGGTGCAGATATCTTCCCAGGTTAAAAAGCCGATGCCGCCAACAACAATGAGAAGTGCGATCACGATGGGGACGACAGGATGGCCTGCATAATCTGTCAAAGATGAGAACGGCGTTTTGATTCCCATGAGGTCGAACCCTGCGTTGCAAAATGCGGAAATGGAGTGGAAAAGCGCATACCAGGCACCTTTGAGCGATCCAAATTCCTGAAAAAACACAGGGAAAAGGGCAATGGCGCCCATCAGCTCGATGACCAGCGCGGATTTCAAAATGAATGCCGTCAGCCGTACGATTCCGCCGACCTTGGGCGCCGCAATGGCCTCCTGCATAGTGCTGCGCTGCATCAGGCCGATCCTCCGCCCTGACAGGATGGCAAAGGCGCCGCCCACCGTGACAACGCCAAGGCCGCCGATCTGGATCAACAGGAGGATCACAAGCTGCCCAAAATTGGACCAGTAAGTCGCGGTATCATGGAGCACCAGCCCCGTCACGCAGACGGCGGAGGTAGAGGTGAACAGCGCCTCCAGAAATGGGGTGCGGATCCCTTGCTGTGAAGCGATGGGGAGCATGAGCAGGAGGCTCCCCGTTAAAATAACCAGCAGAAACCCAACAATGATGACCCGGAACGGGGACTTATTGTTCTTTTGAAAAAACTGCCGCATAAGCCGCTACCTCTTAATATGCCTTTATCGGTTCTTTATACCTATTATCCATATTCCATCTAAAGGGGACGTTAACGATTTGATGCATATATTAAGATGATATTAAGATGTGGGCTTTGCCGCTTTGGGGCGCTTTGGAAGGAAGGGGCGGCTCCGGTCAGATCAAGCCGGAAAAGACGCCGAGCGGAAATACAATAGCAGCGGTGAACAGACACACGGCGGTCAGAGTGATCAGGGGGATGCCGATAAAGATCATCAGAAATCCCCAAACATGATGGTGAAATAAAAACTTTTCAATTGCATTGTCCATTTGGGCTTCCAACCGGGAAAGCCGTTTCAAGAGCATGGCCATAGTGGATTCCTCCTTACAGCTCCTATGATAGCCCATAGCAGCTAAAACCGGGACAAAGATAATGGGAACGGAGTTAAGGTTAAATAAGTCTTCCTTTCAAAAAAGAATTGCCGGACCGCCTGTATCCTGCAGGCGGTCCGGCATGGGGCGCATGGTGCAAAGGAATATAAACTTAGTTGCCGTTAACAGATACCAGTCCCATTGCCGCGGCAATGTCCAGATTGACACCGAGAACGCTGACCGTATCCTCGCCCAGGATCCCCAGAAGCTTCCCCTGTGTATTGTCTTCCACAATCTGTGCCAGCGCCGCTTCACTCAGGCCAGAAGCTTTTGCGATGGCTGGGATCTGGATCTGTGCGGAAGCAGGAGAAATATGAGGGTCTAGTCCAGAGCCGGAGGCGGTCATCAGGTCGGTCGGGATCTCCTCCCGCGTGACATCCGGGTTCGCAGCGAGGAACGTTTCTATGTCTGCCTTTACCCGCTCGATCAATGCGGGGTTAGATGGAGCATAGTTATTGGAACCGGAGGACACCCCGGCAAAAGGGCTGCCGTCACTGTAATACCGGTTTCCCTGTGCATCTTCATAGTAGGTGTTGTAGTGATAGGCGGAGGGGCGTCCCTTCATAAAATATGGTTTGGTAAACTCCTGTCCGACGTATTTTGATCCAACGGCCCGACCGTCCGCATAGACCAGACTGCCACCGGCCTGCGCTGGGAACACCACCGAGGAGATACCGGTGAGCAGGACCGGAAATACAAAGCCGCAGAGAAGCAGCAGGATCAAGGTCACGCCGAACATTTGACGCAGCCCGCGAAAGAATGCGGTATGATTGGATGCTTCGTTCATGGTAAGGGACCTCCTTAGATACCTAGCAACACTAAAATAGGAGCAATGAGCAGATCGATCAGTTTGATTCCCACAAAGGGGGCGATGACGCCGCCCAGGCCATAGATCAGCATATTTCGCCCAAGCAGCTTGCCGGAGGACATGGGACGGTATTTGACGCCCTTCATGGCAAGCGGGATCAGGCAGGGGATGATGATGGCGTTGAAGATCAATGCAGAAAGGATGGCGCTGTTCTGTGTCGCCAGCCCCATGATGTTCAGCACGCCCAGCTGAGGGACTGCCGCCATGAACATGGCCGGGATGATTGCAAAATACTTGGCAATGTCGTTGGCAATGGAGAAGGTGGTCAGGCTCCCTCTCGTGATCAGAAGCTGCTTGCCGATCTCCACCACCTCCAGGATCTTCGTGGGGTCGCTGTCCAGATCCACCATGTTGGCGGCCTCCTTAGCCGCGGTGGTGCCGGAGTTCATGGCAAGACCCACATTGGCCTGGGCCAGTGCAGGCGCATCGTTGGTGCCGTCTCCGGTCATGGCGACGATCTTGCCCTCTGCCTGCTCCTGTTTGATCACGCGGATCTTATCCTCCGGTTTGCACTCGGCGATAAAGCCGTCCACACCGGCCTCCTTCGCGATGGTGGCGGCGGTGAGGGGGTTGTCGCCGGTACACATGATGGTCTTGATGCCGATGGCCCGCAGGCGCTCAAAGCGTTCTGCCATGCCGGGCTTGACCGTATCCTTCAAGTAGATGACGCCCAGGATCTTGTCATTTTCGCACACTGCCAGCGGCGTGCCGCCTAGTGAGGAAACCTGCTCCACAATGGTGTGGAGATCCGAGGGGATGCTGCCGCCCTGCGCCCGGGCATACTGTTCGATGGCATCTGCGGCGCCCTTGCGGACCGCCCTGCCGTCCGGCAGGTCAACGCCGCTCATGCGGGTCTGGGCGGTAAAGTCAAGGAACGTGGAACCGGGCGCCTCCTGGCTGCAATCCCCCATGCGCCGTGCCAGATCCAGGGTGGATTTGCCTTCCGGCGTGTCATCGTGGAGGCTGGTCAATGCGGCGCAGCGGATCAGCTCCGAGCGGTCTGCGCCATCTACCGGCAGGAAATCCGCCGCCAGCCGGTTGCCGAAGGTGATGGTGCCTGTCTTGTCCAGGATCATGGTATCCACATCGCCACAGGCCTCCACGGCCTTGCCGGACATGGCGATCACATTAAACCGGGTGACCCGGTCCATACCGGCGATACCGATGGCGGACAGCAGCCCGCCGATCGTGGTGGGGATAAGGCAGACCATCAGGGCGATCAGTGTGGACAGAGGCAGCTGGACCCCGCAGTATTTGCCGATGGGGTACAGGGTGACGATCACGATGAGGAAAATGATGGTCAGGGAGATCAGCAGGGTGCTCAGTGCGATCTCATTGGGAGTCTTTTTCCGGGAAGCCCCCTCCACCAGTGCGATCATCCGGTCCAGGAAGCTGTTGCCGGGGTCGGAGGTGATGCGGATCTTCAGCCAGTCGGACACCACCGTGGTGCCGCCGGTAACGGAACAGAAATCGCCGCCGCTCTCCCGGACCACCGGAGCGGATTCGCCGGTGATGGCGGATTCGTCCACGCTGGCGATGCCCTCAATGACCTCACCGTCGCTGGGGATGACCTCTCCGGCCGTCACCATGACGACATCGCCTTTCTTCAGCTCGCTGGAGGAGACGATGGTCTCATCCCCATGTTCATCCAGACGATGGGCCACGGTGTCTTTCTGCGTCTTTTTCAGACTGGCGGCCTGTGCCTTGCCCCGCCCCTCCGCTACGGACTCAGCAAAATTGGCGAAGAGCACGGTGACCAGCAGGATGACGGAGACGATCAGGTTGTAAGTGCGCAGGCTGCTGTCTGTTTCGCCGAACAATCCCGGTACTATGGTCAGCAGCAATGTGATGAAAAAGCCGACCTCCACCACAAACATGACAGGGTTTTTGATCATATACCTGGGGTCCAGCTTTTTGACCGCTCCAAGAAGCGCCTGCTTCAGGATCTCGGGTGTCAGCAGCTTTTTGCTTTGTTTTTTGCTCATATTGAACAGTCCTCCTCAGCCCCAAAGAGTCAGGTGCTCCGCAATGGGGCCCAGAGCCAGCGCCGGGAAGAAGGTCAGCGCGGCAAAGATGTAGACCACAAATACCAGAATCACGGAAAAGCTGACCGTGCTGGTTTGCAGGGTGCCAGCAGATTCATTCACATAGCTTTTCTTCATCAGCGAGCCTGCAATGGCAAGCTGGAGCACAATAGGCAGATAGCGCCCCAGGAACATGACGAGGCCGGTGGTGATATTCCAGAAGTATGTATTGTCCGCCAGTCCTTCAAAGCCGGAGCCGTTGTTGGCTGCGGAGGAGGCGTATTCATACAACACCTGGGTCAGGCCGTGAAAGCCTGGATTTGTGATCCCTGCCTGTCCGGCGGAGGTGGCCACCGCCAGCGCAGAAAAGGCCAGGATCAGCAAAGGATGGATGATGATGGCCAGGGCTGTGAGTTTCATCTCCCTGCCTTCGATCTTTTTGCCCAGATACTCGGGGGTGCGTCCCACCATCAGTCCGCAGATAAAGACGGCCAGGATCGCATACAGGATTATGTTCATCAAGCCAACGCCTTTGCCGCCGAATACACAGTTGAGCATCATATGCAGAAGTGGAACCAGCCCGCCCAGAGGCGTCAGGGTATCATGCATATTGTTGATGGTTCCGGTGGTAAAGGATGTAGTCACCGTGGTGAATAGTGCCGATTGTGCAACACCAAAGCGGACCTCCTTGCCCTCCATACTGCCCATGGACTGGCTGAGACCGGCTTCCGCCAGCGCCGGATTGCCCTGAGACTCGGCCCAGAAGCAGAGGCTCAATCCTATGACGAACAGAACGCTCATGGCCAGGAAGATGCTGCGCCCCTCCGCTCCGAACAGTCGGGCGGTCATCCCTTCCCGGTGTGCAGGCAGGGCATGTTCCGGCTTTTTGCTCTCCTGATGTGTGCGGCGGCCATCGCCCACCATCTTTCCGAAGGTGATGACACAGGCGCCGGGCAGCAGCATCATGGAATAGAGCTCAATCAGGTTGGACAGGATGGTGGGATTCTCCATAGGCGTGCTGGAATTGGCCCCAAAGAAGCCGCCGCCGTTGGTGCCCAGGTGCTTGATGATTTCAAGTGCTGCCACGGGGCCGGTGGCCAACACTTGAAAAGTTCCCTCCAAGGTCTCCACGACGATGTTTTCAGAGAAGGTTTGCGGCACGCCCTGCCAGACCAGAAGCAGGCCGCCCACCAGGGAAAAGGGCAGGAGCACCCGGGTGGTGATCCGAACCAGATCGGAAAAGAAGTTACAAACGTTGTCCTTTGTTTTCCCGGCCACGCCCCGGATAAAGGCTACACAAGCGGCGTAGCCGCTGGCAGCGGAGACAAACATCATAAAGGTGATGACCAGCATCTGGCTCAAGTAGCTCAGGCCGGACTCACCGGAGTAGTGCTGAAGGTTCGTATTTGTCATGAAACTGATGATGGTGTTGAAGGCCAGCGACGGCTCCATGCTTCCAATATGGTTGGGGTTGAAGATCCCAATGCTTTGGATACGCAGGATCAGGTAGCCAATGGCGATCATCACGGCGTTGGTGCCGATCAATGCCAGTGCGTACTGCCTCCAGTTCATGCCTCTGTGTGGTTCAACGCCGACGATTTTGTAGATCACGCCGTCGATCCGGTCCAATACCGGGTCGGCGAAGGTGTGCTTCCCGGCGGCGATGTGATAAAGATAGCGCCCTACCGGAATGACAAGGATCAAATAAAGGACCCCTGTCAGGACCAGCTGTAACATATCAAACTCCTCCTAAACAATGACCGCGCCTGCGGGTTCAAAAGCGCTCCGGATGTGTCAATGCATAAACCAAATATCCGAACAGCAGCAAAACGATGATTCCTAGTAACAGCACAGTTACAACCTCCTTTCCGCACCGTTCAGGTGTCTGGATCGTCCAGCTGTTTTTGACACCAGCGGACCAGAAGCCAGACCAGGCCAAAGCTGACGCACAGCGTCCCTGCCATAAAAAAATCCATACTGCAAAATACTCCTTTCGGCGATGCGGATGCCGGGGCGTCAGGGCGCCGCGGAGAGCCGCAGCTTCTCCGCCCGGATAAACGCATCCTGCCTGTTCTTCCTTCCCAGCATACAGCATTTTGTGATAAGCGGGGATTAAGAAAATACAAACGGCATTAAGGATGAATGAACGCCGCTCCGCTTATGACGGCGGAGCGGCGGAAGCGTGAGCATCCTGTAAGCGGATGCGCTCCTGGCTGAGGCCGCACTGGCTCAATATGGCGATCATCAGGTTCTTTTCAAAGGCGTCCGGGATCCGGTACCCTGCGATGGGGACTCCGACGATGCCCATCACGCCCCGGGTTCCCCGCACGGAGAGGAACAGCCATTTGGAGTCTGGCAGTGTGTGGGTGGTTGCCCCAGCGTGCCGGTTGTTTTTCTGCACCCACTTGGCTACGCCCAACTCCTCCAGCCCAAGCTGGGAAAGAAGTGGGGAGGCTTCAGGCGGTTCTGCCCGAAAGGACAGCTCTGCGTCCCCCCGGCTCAGCGCATAGAGGACTGGCCGGTCAAACAGCCGGCTGAGCTGTTCCGCGGTCATGCGAAGGCAGTCCAACTCTGTCTGGCTCTGCTGTAATTTTTGACTGCTCTCCAAAAGCAGCTCTGTATAGTAGCTTTTTTCTACCGCAAGGCGCGCCTGCTCCTTGACCCGGGTCGCCAGAGAATTTGCCATTATGCTGGAGAACAGCATGATGAGGAAGGTGACCGGATAGCTGGAATCATCGGTCTGAAAGGAAAATCGCGGTTCGGTAAAAAAGAAATTGAAGGCAGCGACACTCAGAAAAGAGGCCAGCGCTCCATAAAAATAACCGCTGGTCCAGACCGCGGTGAGCAGTACGCCGAGGATATAAACGGTGATGATGTTCGACTCGCTGAATCCGGCGCTGTGGAACAGAAAGCCCATTCCGGTCGAGAGCAGCAGCGTGCCCAACATCACGCCAGTATCGTTCCAGGTGAAGCGGAATTTGGGCGGATGCGGTGTTCCGTGCGGCTTTTTATACCGGGGCTGGTGGTCTGGGATGATGTACACATCCAGATCGGTCAATTCGATCAGGCGGTCTGCCAGACTTTTCTTTCCAAACGGAAAAGCCTGCTTGTGGTTGATTCGGCCCATGACGATCTTGGTGACGCCGCTGACCCGCGCATACTCCGCGATCTGTACGGCGGGGTCCGTTCCATATACGGTGGCGATCTGCGCCCCCAGCTGCTCCGCAAGATGCAGATTGCTGCGCAGGCGACTCAGGTTCTCGCCGGACAGCTCTTTCGTCTCCGGAGTCTGCACGAACAGGGCTGTAAAGCCGCTGTGGAAGGCCTCCGCCATCCGGGCGGCGGTTCGGATCACTCTGGTATTGGATGGTGCGGAGGAGAGACAGATCAAAATATGTTCACCCGCCCGGGCGCTGATCCCGTTTCCCTCCTGTACCGCCGCGTGGTTCAGCTGGTCTGCTGTCCGGCGCATGGCGATCTCCCGTAAAGCTCTCAGGTTGTCTGCGGTGAAAAAGTTGGAAAGAGCCTGTTTTGCCTGGCGCTCTCGATAGACCTTCCCTGCTTGTAGGCGCTTCATCAGTTCGTCCGGCTCAATGTCCACCAGTTCGATCTGATCCGCCCGGTCAAAGATGCGGTCCGGGATCCGTTCGCTGACCTCAATCCCGGTGATGGAGGATACCAGGTCGTGCAGCGACTCCAAATGCTGCACATTGACTGTGGTGTAGACGTGGATCCCGGCCCGCAGCAATTCCTCCACATCCTGGTACCGCTTGGTATGACGGCTGCCCCGCGCGTTCGTATGGGCCAGTTCATCCACCAGGATCAGCTGGGGCTTCCGTTGAAGCGCCAGGTCCAAGTCGAACTCCCGCAGCCGGATCCCCCGGTAGTTGATCGCTGCCGGAGGGAGCGTCTCAAGCCCCTCCAGCAGTGCCAGGGTATCCGGCCGGGCGTGGGGCTCGATATAGCCGGCGACAACGTCGATCCCCTCTTTTTGGGCCTGATGGGCGGCCTCCAGCATGGCGTATGTTTTTCCAACTCCCGCAGCATATCCGAAGAATATCTTCAGAACTCCGGTTGTTTCTGCGGGTCCTCTGCTCCAAGGGGAGCGGGCCTCCGGCTTCTGGATCTGTTCCATCGCTCTGTCCTCCTGCGGCACTGGTCCACGACCTTTTTCATTCCTGTGCTGATCGTACCATGTGAGAGATTATGAAGCGATAAAGAAACCGCCGCTCACATTAAAGTTGCATAAGGACACGTCCTCCGCAGGGGGAAAAGACGCCAAAAGAATGTGGGGCGTTGTTGACGGTGAATGGTCGGCAGACCGCCTCTTCCTTGCGCTTTTCGCTGCGATATGCTATACTTGATTTGTTGTTTTTGTAAAAAATGAAGAAATTCGCCTGAGGTAGATGAGGCGATTCGACGGACGAGGAGGGGGATCACGGTGAAGCTGGAGATGACCCAAAAACAGGAACTGAAACTGACGCCGCAGATGCTCCAGTCCATGGAGATCCTGCAAATGAGCACCCAGGAGCTGGAGGCATATTTGCAGGAGCTGGTTCAGGAGAACCCCGCCGCCGAGCTGTCCGAGCCGGAGGAGCGGCCGGACGAGGGGGAGGAGCTGTGGCGGCGGATGCAGTCGCTGGCCGACCAGGACAACCAGAACCGGCAGTACGTCGCGGCGGAGCGGGAGGAGCTGGATCCGCTGGCCCGGGTCGGGACGGACGGCGGGCTGGAGGACACCCTTCTGCTCCACCTGTCCCGGCAGCTGGAGCGCAGCCAGGCCCCCACCCTGGTGCTCCGGGGAGCCCAATTTTTGGCGGCCTGCCTGGACGAGGCCGGGTATCTCCGGGAGAAGGTGGAAAACCTGGCCCAGGCGGCCGGACTGCCCGCCGCGGTGCTGGAGGAGGGGCTGAGCCTGCTCCAGACGCTGGACCCGGCGGGCGTGGGCGCGCGTGACCTGTCCCAGTGCCTGGAGCTCCAGCTTCGGCGCAGGGGGGAGGAGGGGACCGCCCTGGCCATCGTCCAGAGGGGGCTGGAGCGGCTGGCCCGGCGGCAGTACCGGGCCCTCGCCCAGGAGCTGGGCGTCAGCCGGCAGGAGGTGCTCCGGGCGGAGGCGCAGATCCGGGCGCTGGATCCCCGGCCGGGGGCTGCCTTTGCCCCCCGTGAGGAGCCGGTCTATCTGGTCCCGGACCTGGTGGTGCTCCAGGGGGAGCACGGGCTGGAGGTCCATTTGCAGGAGAGCCGCCTGCCTGGTCTCCGCCTCAGCCGCTTCTACTGCGATATGTACCGGGACGATCCGGACCCGGAGGTCCGCCAGTATCTGGACGGGAAGATCCGGCAGGCCCAGTGGGCCATCCAGGCGGTGGAACAGCGCCGTGCCACCCTGCTCCGGTGCGCCCAGGTGCTGGTCCGGCGGCAGGAGGCGTTTTTCCAGAGTCCCGGGGGCAGCTTGACGTCCCTGCGGCTGGCCGATGTGGCCGCCGAGCTGTCCATCCATGAGTCCACGGTGAGCCGGGCGGTGCGGGAAAAATATCTCCAGTGCGCCCGGGGCGTCTATCCCCTCAGCTTCTTCTTCCCGCGGGAGGTGGGCGCGGGGGAGGGGCAGTCCGCCCATGAGATCAAAAATCAACTGCTCCAGCTGATCCGGGAGGAGGACAAGAGCCGCCCCTGCTCCGACCAGAAGCTGTGCCAGCTGCTGGCGGAGGCGGGATACGCCGTCTCCCGCCGCACTGTGGCCAAATACCGGGAGGAGCTGGGGGTCTCGAGCGCCGTTGGGCGCAGAGCGTGAATGGGTCCAGTTCTGTGGGAAGATGCAGGATAAGGCTGCAAAACATTGGAAATGGAAAGAAATACTCTGGTTTCCCTTGCAAAGACTGGATGGATATGGTACATTTATATGGAACACAGCCCCATGGGGCTGTCTCTCTCCTCTTAGGAGAGAGAAGAGCTTTTGTGGGCTGGCAGACGGACCAAATCAAATGACAGAAAAGGAGTGTTTGGGAATGAGGAACAAGCTTTTGGCAAGCATCCTGACAGTGTGTATGCTGTTGACGATGCTGCCGGTTGCTGCGTTTGCGGCAGAGACAGAAACGGAGCCCGGCACGGAGCAGACCGCCACGGCTACGGAGCAGTCTGATCCGGTTACGGAGGACGCCGGGAACCAGACAGAGGCGGATGGAACGGATGCGGGGGATGCCGCGGTGTCTGATGCGGTTGCAGAAGTCACAATTAAGGGAGAAGCTAAAGCATACGCATCTCTCCAGGAGGCTATGACCGCGGCGGCCGCTGCATCTAAAACTGCCAGCAACAAGGTTGAAGTAAAGCTGCTGGATGACGTTGATCTGTCTGGAACAGATTGGACGGCGGTGGATGTGGGGACCATCACCATTGACGGTCAGGGACACACCATCCACAATATGAAGGTCAGCAAATCTTTCAGCGGGAATTATGGTGCTGGTTTTATCTGGAATGCTACAGGAACACTCACCATCCAGGACATTGTCTTTGACCAAGCCAGTGTCTGTCAAGAGGAGCCTAATCACAACGTGGTCGGCATTGTGGTCGGCTATACCTATGGAACGACTATCTTTGACAATGTGAAGGTGACCAACAGCGAGGTATACGGCTTTGGTAAGGTCGGCGTACTTCTGGGCATGGGCGCTGATCCTGGTGTCAAGGTGACCTTCACTAACTGTGAATCTACCGGGAATGCCATTCATGCGGTCTATGATGCGGGCGGCCTCGCGGGTAACATTCAAAGAAAGTCTGTGTCTACGGCAGAGGCTGATGTGCAGATCACAGGCTGTGTTGTAGATAACAACACCTTTGTATCGGGGGCTCCTTCAAGCACTGTAGAACTGAACACGAAGGTTGCCGCCGATGACACAGCAGGCAACACCACCTGTGTGATGGCCGGGAAGACCATCACAGGGCAATTCTGGTTTGATGGAAAATATTACTGGCCTGCTTATGCCGAGTATTATTGCAGCTATGGGTCTTCTTCCCATGACTGCAAATTAGAGGGTCTCGACAGCCCGCTGGCCAACAGCGAGTACTTGGTCGGCCCTGTGGCCGAGGTCAACAGTGTATCTTATGCCACTTTGGCTGAGGCCATTGATGCCGCTCAGGACGGCGAGACAGTGAAACTGCTGGACAGTACAACTTGTACCGAAAATACAGATCTCACCGAAGTAAAATCTGTCACGGTAGATTTTGCCCAGCACACATTTACAGGGGATAACAAGAATATTGCGATTCGGAGCAAAGCAGAGGGCGCTGGCGTACTGACTCTGATGAACGGTACGATTACCACAGGGGATGGTACCTACTGCACACTTGGCGCAGCCAATGGGTCTGCGATCGTTGTAAAGGATATGATCCTCAATAATAGCACCGCCTTTGGGGGAAGTGTAAAAGCTTTTCCTGGCGGTACGATTGAGTTTGAATAGTTGGAGCAGAGCTTCAAAGCCTTTATTTTCAAGGGTTTTGAGGCTCTTTCCTTTTAGAATTGCATTTTGATTGCATTTTTTTATTCAACTGTTCTGTGATAGATTGCGGTATGCTGATTGCTGGTATAATCGGCAACACTAGCTGTTGCTGGAGTATAAGTGAGAACACCAGTTAATTTTTTGGCAACTTCCACGTTGGTATTGGGATATAAATGTCCGTAGGTTCCCAACGTGGTCTGTATCTTTTCATGCCCCAGCCGTTCTTTAATCAGTAAAGGATTTTCCCCCATACTGATGAGCAGGGAAGCATGGGAATGTCTAAGAGCATGAATCTTGATACGGTGTACGCCTGCCAATCCGGCAAGTTTTTCTAATGCCCGTGGGAGGGTGTGTTTACTGGTAGGAATCCCATTATAGCTTAGTACAAGGTCACAGTCCTTTAAAACTTTCTGCTGTACTTCCTGCCATGCTTTTAATTCTTTGACGGTATCTGCGTCAATATAGATAGTGCGAATACTGGCTTGTGTCTTTGGCTCCACAAATTTGTATTCGTCCATTGTTTTATAGTACAGCGTCTTCGTTATACTTAAAAGTCCGGTTTCAAAGTTGATGTCCGACCATTGCAGGGCTGCGGCTTCTCCGATTCTCATTCCGGTCATAAATAAGAGCCAGTATGAAATGAAAAGGTAATGTTCGTAATAATCTCCCTTGTAGAGCAGGGAAATTACCTTTTGAAATTCATCCAGTGTCCAGAAATCCACTTTTGTTTTCTTGCTCTTGATGTTTCCTATCATTCGTGACGGATTTTTCTTTGCAAGACCGAGAACAACTGCTCTGTCAAAGGCAATAGAGAGCATACCCTGTACAATACGGATATAGTTTGGACTAAATTCTTTTGCTAGTTCAAGCTGCCAGTTCTGGACGTTAATGGGTTCTATTTCATCCACCGTCATTTTGTAAAAGTATGAAAAATGTTTCTGGATGGTAGAACGGCGGTTCAGATAGGTGCTTTCCTTTACCTGTGTTTTATACCAAGGCAGGTAAGTTTCCTCAATGAACTGCTGAAAGGATAGCTGCTGCTTCTTTTCTGTTAATTCCTCTGTGGATGTCAGCATAAGTTTTGAATACGCTTCTCTGGCTTCTTTTTTTGTCTTAAATCCGCTTTTGTATTTCTGAATCTGTTTTCCGGTAATCGGATGAAAACCTAAGTTTGCTCTAAAATAATAAGTTCCGTTTTCTGCTTTCTTAATAGGGTCTTTTGCCATGATTTCACTCCTTACATAAATGTGCAAGAAGTACAATCAGTTTGATTTATCAGTAAAAGTAATCCCTAGCAATTCTTCCACAGCTTCTCTGGGAACCCTGTCCAGTTTGCGTGACTGATAGTAGGTATGCCCTTTTGAAATCATAAGTTTTTTTGCTTCTCTTATGATGTCTGCTGCGAATGAAGTCCCATAACCCAGTTCTATTAAGTCTTTTTTTGTTACTGTAATCATGTTCCTCCTTTCCATAGACCAGATATGGAACCCTCAATATCTGTCTATATTATATCAGGTTTTATGGCAAAAGTAATATTAAGATTGTATTTCCTGCGAATAGTTATTTGATTTTGAATGAAAAATTCTTATTCAAAATGGTATCTAAGCAAGCCGAACAGCTTTCGCTAA